>Ga0180438_10001580_pt1 | contig 40163 bp, 34 predicted proteins | sample SS_ome_12_FD_132455 | JGI IMG/M metagenome (GOLD analysis project Ga0180438, IMG submission 132455) | Hypersaline lake sediment archaeal communities from the Salton Sea, California, USA - SS_3_D_2 metaG | ecosystem: Environmental > Aquatic > Non-marine Saline and Alkaline > Hypersaline >... | reverse complement strand
TTCAGCATTCGCTTTAGCTCGCTCACCTCCTCTTCGCTCAGGCCCTGTGTCGCCTGGCTCAGGCCCTTTGCACGGAGCGGCGCCACCTCGTTCTCCAAGGCGCGTCCCTCTGGCGTCAGATTCACCAGGTGCACACGCGAGTCCGTTTCATCGACGTCCCGGCGGATCAACCCGGCCTCCTCCATTCTGTGGAGCATGCGGGCCAAAGAGGACTTATCCACAAAGATCGCGTCGGCCAGCTCAGTTTGAGAAAGGTCCGACTTGTGCCATAGACGCGTGAGCACAACGAACTGCTCGTACGTGATATCGAGGGGAGCCAACTGGGACATCAACCAACGTCTCATCGCCCGGTGCGTCCGGGCCAGCAAGAACCCAAGGTCGTCCTCAAGTCGGTGAGCCATTGGTCGCCCCGCAGTCTTCACCATGACAATAGTCGCCGTGGCAATAATTGCCATAGCAATAGTTGCTATAGCAACGATATTGTACCAGGGAAAAGCCCCAAAGTCAATAGATTGGGGTGTATTTCATCTCAGTTGGCGGAAGATTTCGGAAGTCTAGAATGCGCTCTTCCGTGCGGCTTTACAGCGATTTTAGGTTGATCTTGCCTTTGGTAGTCTTGAGCGTAGACTTCCAGAGTCTTGTGCAACTTAGAAAACCGCTCATTGCAGCGCCGGGCAAGATGTGATAAGATACTGGCATCTGTCGAGTTCAAGCTGTATCCACGGGACACCACTGGGGAGAGGCCGCATGCCCACACCGCTCCTGGCCACCAAACTGTACATCCCGCCACCGCGGCCGGACCGGGTGCCACGCCCGCGCCTGATCGCGCGTCTGGACGAGGGGCTGCGCCTGGGCCGCAAGCTGACGCTCATATCCGCGCCAGCCGGCTTCGGCAAAACGACACTGCTCAGCGAATGGATAGAAGAGGGAGTAGGGAGTAAGGAGTATGGAGTAGAGGAGGAGCACGAGCCGTCTGGGGAGGGTTCCCCTACTTCCTACTCCCTACTCCCTACTCCCATATTCGCCTGGCTCTCGCTGGACGAAGGCGACAACGACCCGGCCCGCTTCCTGACCTACCTGGTCGCGGCGCTCAGACGCGTCGAGGAGAGCATCGGCGATGATATCCTCGACGCGCTTCGATCGCCGCAGCCTCCTCCCCTGGAACCCCTGCTCGCCTCCTTGATCAACCAGGTTGACGCCGCTCTCGCCCCCGACGACCTCCTTCTCCTGATACTCGACGACTACCACCTCATTACGGCCCGGCAGATCCACGACGCGCTCGCATACGTGCTGGATCATCTGCCGGGCAACGTGCACCTGGCCATCGCCACCCGCGCCGATCCACCCCTGCCCCTGGCGCGCCTCCGGGGGCGCGGGCAACTGACCGAACTGCGCCAGGCCGATCTGCGCTTCACCCCCGGCGAGGCCGCGGCGTTCCTCAAGCGCGTCTCGGGCCTGGATCTCACGGCCGGCGACGTCTCGGCGCTGGCGAAGCGCACCGAAGGATGGATCACCGGGCTGCAACTGGCCGCGCTCTCCATGCAGAACCGCGACGACGTCGCCGGGTTCATCCGGGCGTTCACCGGCAGCCACCGCTACGTCCTGGACTACCTGACCGAGGAGGTGCTCCGGCGCCAGCCCCAGGAGATCCAGGCATTTCTGATGCGGACGTCGATCCTCGACCGGCTGTCCGGCCCGCTGTGCGACGCATTGGTCCCAATCGGCGAATCAGCGATTGGCAACCAAAGGTTGCAGCGAGTCAGCGAATCAGCGATATGGCCGGAGGACGATTTGCAGATTTGCAGATTTGCAGATTCGCAGACTGGTGGTCTTGCAGCATTTTCGAGCCAGCGAATCCTGCAATACCTGGAACACAACAATCTCTTCGTCGTGCCGCTGGACGACCGCCGGGAATGGTATCGCTACCATCGTCTCTTCGCCGACCTGCTGCGCGCGCGCCTGGAGGCGACGGCGCCCGATCAGGTGGTCGAGCTGCACCGCCGGGCCAGCGCATGGTACGAGCAGGCCGGCCCGGTGGACGACGCGGTGAAACACGCCGTGGCGGGCGGCGACCTGGCGCGGGCGGCGGACGTCGTCGCGGGCCACGGGCGGGCGCTGCTGTTGCGCGGCGAGCTGTTCACCCTGCTGCGCTGGATCGGGGCGCTGCCCGAGGAGATGGTTCTGAGCAGCGCGCCCATCTGCGTCTATCACGCCTGGGCGCTGCTCCTGACCGGGCAGTTGGACGCGGTTGAACCGCGCCTGCGGCAGGCCGAGCGGGTATTGAAGACCCCTTCCGATGACGACCTGCTGGGCGACGTCGCGACCATCCGGGCGTACCAGGCCGCGCTGCAAGGCGACGTGGAACGGACGATCGAGCTGGCGCGCCTGGCCCTGGAGCGGTTGACCCCGGCGAAACAGCGCGTGCGCGGCGTCGTGTTCTTCGCCCTGGGAGGCGCTCACATGGTGCAGGGGGACATCGCCGCGGCGGGCGAGGCCATGGCCCAGGCCGGCGAAATCGGCCTGCAGGAGGGCAACCTGCACATCGCCATCCCGGCGCTGAACGCGCTGGCGGGGATTAAGCTGCTGCAAGGGGACCTGCACCGGGCCCAGGCCACGGCGCAGGAGGCGGTACGCCTGGCCACCGACGCGGCTGGCCATCTGCTGCCGATCGCCGCAGGCCCGCTTTCGGCGCTGGCCGAGCTGGCCTACGAGTGGAACGACCTGGAGGGCGCGATGGCCTACGCCCGGCAGAGCGTCGAACTGGGCCAACGCTGGGGCAACAAGGACACATTGGTCTCCAATACCCTGACGCTGGCGCAGGTGCTCATTGGGCGGGGGGAGCTGGACGAGGCGCGCGACGCGCTCCAGGAGGCGGAGCGCGTGGGCCGGGAGTTCGCGCTGGGGCGGCTGATCCCGGCCCGGATGCAGGCAGCGCGGGCGCTGCTGTGGCTGGCGCAGGGGGATCTCACGGCGGCCGCGCAGTGGGCGGAGGGCGCGCCCGCGGCCCGCCCCGGTCCGCTCGACGCCGGGGAGGCGTTGGTCATAGCCCGTGTGCGTTTGGCGCTGGGGCAGCCCGGCGCCGCCCTGGAGGTCCTGGCGCCGGTGATCGAGATGGCCCACGCCCACGATCTGACCACGTGGGTCATCGAGGGGCTGGCCCTGCAGGCGCTGGCCCATCACGCCCAGGGCGACGAGGCGCGCGCGCTGGCGGCGCTGGGCGAGGCGCTCATCCGGGCCAGGCCGGAGGGATACCGGCGGCGCTTCCTCGATCTCGGCCCGGCTATGGCGGCCCTGCTGGGCAAAGGGGCCGTCCAGGACGTCGCCCCCGACTACGTGCGCGAACTGCGGTCGGCATTTGGTATCTCATCAGGCATCCCGCCGGGCAGCCCTTACGGCACGCCGGAGGCGGGACCACCGCCCCACCCGCCCGTCCAACCCCTCATCGAGCCCCTCAGCGCGCGCGAGCGCGAGGTGCTCTCGCTGGTCGCCGAGGGCCTGTCGAACCGCGAGGTCGGCCGCCGGCTGCACATCGCCGAGAGCACGGTCAAATCCCACCTCAACAACGTCTACGGCAAGCTGGGCGTCAAGAATCGTACCCAGGCCGCGACGAAAGCCCGGGCGCTGAACCTCCTGCGTTCGCCGCGCTAACCCTCGAATTCCAACCCGCGATCCAACTTTCGGTGGATGACAATCCAACCTGACGGATGGTATACTGCCTGGCGTGTTCAGTCCAGGTGCCAGGCACTTACATGAGTACGTCGGCTTGAAGGTCTGGGGTGGACACAAACAGGTTCTGCCTTCAGAGGCCCGTCGAAAGTGCCTGGCACCGGAGTGTTTAACTCAAAGGAGGGTTCTATCTTGGCCAAGATCAAGCAGTTACCCGCACGGCAGCGGGCCCGAAAGGCGCTGTTGTTCACCTCTCTGCTGCTGTTGCCCATCACGCTGTACTACCTGTCCCCCTACATCATCGTGGACGCCGCTGCAAACGGCGTCGTCAACGCCAGCCTCATCGCCTTCGTCCTGATGTTCCTCTCGGCCCTGTTCGTGGGCCGGCTGTGGTGCGGCTGGGTCTGCCCTGCAGGGGCGTTGCAGGAGTTCGGCATGCCGATCAACAACCGGCTGGTCCGCGGCAAGCGGCTCAACTGGATCAAATGGCTGATCTGGATCCCGTGGATCGGCATCATCGCCGTGCTGGCCATTCGAGCCGGGGGCTATCGTACGCTGGACCCACTCTACAACCTGGAGAGCGGCATCACGGTGGAGCAGCCGTTCTGGTACATCATCTACTACATCGTCATCCTGGTCTTCCTGGGCCTCTCGGTGGTCCTGGGGCGGCGGGCGGGGTGCCACACCATCTGCTGGATGGCGCCGTTCATGATCCTGGGGCGCAAGGTGCGCAACCTGTTCCGCTGGCCCTCGCTGCGCCTGAGGGCCGACGCGGACGCGTGCATCGACTGCGAGCGCTGCACCCGCGACTGCCCGATGAGCCTGGACGTCCACGGGATGGTCCGGTCCGGCGCGATGGAGCACAGCGAGTGCATCCTGTGCGGCAGTTGCGTCGACGTCTGCCCCAAGGACGTGATCCAGTACACGTTCAGCGGGGGGAAGTGAGACACGTATGGCCTCAGCACACTACGAGATCACGGTCGAGGGACACCTGGATCGGGGCCATTGGTCCCGCTGGTTCGACGAGATGGAGGTCACGATGACCGAGGAGGGGACCACGGTCATCGCGGGGCCGGTCGCCGACCAGGCGGCGCTGCACGGTCTGCTGGCCAAGATCCGCGACCTGGGCTTGCCATTGGTGTCGTTGCAGCGGGTGGAGAGCAGCCAATAGGCTGGATTTCGGGAGAGGAAACCTTGCGAAGGTTAGATGGTCGTCTTGGGCCGGTCAGGCGCCTGGGAAGGCTATAGCTCTTGCGCCAGAAGGCAACTTGTAACCTTCGCAAGGTTGAGGACACATAGGAGAACACAGGATGAAAATCGCAGTTTTGAACGGAAGTCCGAAGGGCGAGACCAGCGTCACCATGCAGTACGTCCGGTACATGCAGCAGGAGTTTCCACAGCACGACATGGAGATCATCCACATCGCGCAGCGCATCAAGAAGATCGAGCGGGACGCGGGCGCATTTCAGGACGTCATCGACCGGGTGCGGGCGTCCGACGGCGTCCTGTGGGCCTTCCCGCTCTACATCCTGATGGTCCACGGCAACTACAAGCGGTTCATCGAGCTGGTGTGGGAGCGGGGCGCCACGGATGCCTTCGCGGGCAAACACGCCGCCACGCTTTCCACGTCGATCCACTTCTTCGACCACACGGCCCACAACTACGTCCACGCCATCTGCGACGACCTGGAGATGCGCTTCACTGGGTCGTTCTCCGCGGAGATGCAGGACCTGCTGAAGGAGGAGGGCCGCGCCACGCTGACCACCTTCGCCGGGAACTTCTTCCGGGCCGTCGAGGAGGACGTCCCCACGCCACGACGGTACGCGCCGCTGGTCGCCCGGGCGTTCGACTACGAACCCGGCCCGGTGGAGCGCCAGGTCGACGCAGGCGGCAAGCGGGTGGTGGTGGTCACCGACGCGGAGCCGCACCAGACCAACTTGATTCGCATGACCGATCGGTTCGTGGCCGCCCTGTCGGGCGACGTCGAGGTGATCAACCTGCACGACGTGGACATCAAGGGCGGCTGCCTGGGCTGCCTCCGGTGCGGCTACGACAACCAATGCGCGTACCTGGGCAAGGACGGGTTCGTCGACTTCTACAACACCAAGCAGAAGACCGCCGACGTCATCGTCTTCGCCGGAGCCATCCGGGACCGGTACCTGTCCTCGACGTGGAAGACCTTCTTCGACCGGTCGTTCTTCAACACCCACGCGCCGTCGCTGATGGGGAAACAGTTCGGGTTCATCATCTCCGGGCCGCTGCGCCAGATCCCCAACCTGCAGGAGATCCTGGAGGGCTGGATCCAGATGCAGCGGTCCAACCTGGCCGGCTTCGTGACTGACGAGGACGGCGAAGACGCCGCTGCCGGCTCCGCCGAGATCGACGGCCTGCTGCACCACCTGGCGAAGCGGCTCATCCGGCTGTCCGACCAGGGATACGTCCAACCGCAGACGTTCCTGGGCGTGGGCGGCATCAAGATCTTCAGAGATGACATGTGGGGGCGGCTGCGCATCGCCTTCCAGGCCGACCACCGGGCCTACAAGCGGCTCGGCGTGTACGACTTTCCGCAGCGGGACCTCGGGGTGCGGGTGTTGAACACGTTCGTGGCCCCTCTGATGCGGATCCCCCGCGTGCGCGAGGCATTCACCAAGCGCATGAAGGAAGGGATGGTTCAGCCGTATCAGAGGATATTTCAAGACGAATGAGGCTGTCGAGATAGCCGCTCCGCCCGTGCGGGGCTGTCCCGCGGACATGGAACCAGCCCGTTGCGTGATCCTCCCTCCGCCCGCGCGGGGCTGAAGTCCCCGCGCTCAGAGAACAAAGCCCTCCAGGCTCCAAGATCCAGCCCCCGAAGGGGGGCTTTGTTCTTTCAGCCCGGAGTCTTTAGCTCCGGGCTACCTCGGAACGGGCCCCGTGCCGCCGTCCTTCCCTTGACACACACCTGAGCTGTGCTATACTCGCGCCCACGATGACGATGATGCACACCATTTGGCTGGCTTCCGATCGCTGCGACGACGACGACCCGTCTACCTCCTCCCGGGGGCGGCCAACCGTGTGACACGTCTGGTCCTGATTTCATATGACCCAAGCCGCCCCCGATGGGCGGCTTTTTCGTTGCCCAACCCACTCACGGAGCCAATCATGTCAATAACGCACTGCAGAGACACAATCATCTGGGAGAAGACCGGCAAGGAGATGGTGCGCATCCCGGCCGGCCCGTTCCTCTTCGGCGAGGAGAGAGAGGAACGCGAACTGCCTGGGTTCTGGATCGACAGGACCCCGGTCACCAACGCCGAGTACAAGCGCTTCCTGGAGGCAAACCCAGCGTATCCGGTCCCGTTTGCCACACAGGGTTGGGCACAGCCGTACAACTGGGACAGGCAGACGCGCTCCTTTCCACCGGGCAGAGCGGATCACCCGGTAACCCTGGTGGCCTGGTACGACGCCGAGGCCTACGCCGAGTGGGCCAGCACACGGCTGCCCACCGAGGAGGAATGGGAAAAGGCCGCCCGCGGCACCGATGGACGGAAGTACCCCTGGGGAAGGTGGGAACGAGGGATCTGCAATACGTACGAAGCCGGCATCGGTACCACCACGCCGGTGGGCCGGTATTCGCCCACCGGAGACAGCCCCTATGGCTGCGTCGATATGGCGGGCAACGTGTGGGAGTGGACAGCGACCCAGGACGCTGGTGAATGGGTGGTGCGTGGCGGCTCATTCATCAACGACCGGTTCCAGGCTCGCTGCGCGTTCCGTGACTGGGACCTGCCCAACTCCGGCATCAGGCTGTATGGGTTCCGGCTGGTCGTCTCCGCGTCTACTGTCAGCGGTTGTGCTGCCGCAGGACGGCTCCCGTAGGGCAGGTTTCCATGATCCTGCTGGTTCATTCGCCAGCCCGCACGAGCGCGAACGTCCTCAGCCCCAATTATGGGGCGCTGCTCCGTAGACCGGCGACTTCATCGCCGGTCGAGCCTGCAACACGCCTCATCCCTGAAACCGGGGATCCTCCTCCAACATCCGGCGCAGCCCCTCCGCCAGGCCGACGCGCGGCTCGTAGTCGAGCAGCCTGCGGGCGACGGCGATGTCCGCGCACAGGTGAGACACACCACCGCTCTCCGCCGGGCTGTGCAGGACGTCGATCCCCCGGCCGGTCACCTCCGCCACCAGGGACGCCAGCTCGTTGATGCTGGTTTCCTGCCCACAGCCCAGATTGACGATCCGGCGGTCCACGTCGGCGGCGGTGGCGGCCGCCACGAGCGCCTCGACCACGTCGTCCACGTAGGCGAAATCGCGCGTCTGGCCGCCGCCGCCGAAGATGATCAGCGACCCACCCCGCAGCGCTTGCTGCAGAAAACGCGGCACGACCGGCGGGTGGGAGGGAGGCAAGTTCTGGCCCGGGCCGTAGGCGTTGAACACCCGCAGCACCACCGTCTCGATGCCCCACAGAGCACCGATGGTGCGGACGTAGTACTCGGCGGCCAGCTTGCTCACCGCGTAGGGGGACTGAGGGTTGGGGGGCTGGTCCTCGCTCACCGGTTGGTGGGCCTGCTCCCCATAGACGGCGCCGGAGGAGGTGAAGACGACGCGACGCACCCCGGCGTCCCGCATGGCCTCCATCACGCTGACGGTGCCCCCGACGTTGACCTCGTTGTACTCACGCGGGTAAAGGATCGACTCTGAGACCAGAACCCGCGCCGCCAGGTGGTAGACGCAATCCACGTCCTGCAGCAGCGTCCACAGCTTGGGCCGGTCCGCAACGTTGCCGCGGGTGAAGAGCACCCGCTCGTCCAATCGCGCGGGGTCGCCCGCGCTGAGGTCGTCGATCACGCGCACCTGGTGGCCATCGTGGGCCAGCCGGTTCGCCAGCGCCGATCCGAGGAATCCGGCTCCGCCGGTGACGAGAAAACGCATAGGGGCCTCCTTGTGGTTGCGCGTATTATAGCACGATCCGGCACAAATGGGCCAGTGTCCACATCGCTCCGAGTCCCCGTCTCCCACATTGCTCCAAGTTCCCGTCTCGGGGACGTCTTATGTAAAGCAGGCTCTTGCATGGGGCGCTCTCGGGACGGGGGCTGGAGCTGTGCACAAGTCTGGGTTGACGGGTCGGGGGACGGGATGTATAATGCCCGTCCCGTACGTCGGCGGGGGGCGGCGGGAGTGCCCCGCTACCTTCCACAAAGCAAAGTTAAATACGCTCACATGGCGGCCGTGCACCTGCGTTCCACACAGGTTGTGCGCGCCTGCCTGGCGAGCTCGAGGTGACAGGTTGACAGTTCATACCCCAGTTCATACGTCCCCCATCGTCGCAGACAGCCGTCCGGCGCCGCTGCCGATGCGCCGGATCGTGCAGACCTGGTGGCCGCTGGCCCTCAGTTGGCTGGTGCTGGCCGTCGAGTCCCCTTTGGTGAGCGCGATCGTGGCCCGGCTGGCCGAGCCAGAGATCAATCTGGCCGCCTTCGGCGGCCTGGTATGGCCGCTGGCGTTGATCATCGAGTCGCCGATCCTCATGCTCCTGTCCGCGTCGACGGCGCTGAGCAAAGACTGGGACTCCTATCTGAGGCTGCGCCGCTTCACGATGCGCGCCGGGGCGCTGTTGACCGCCCTGCACGTACTGATCGTCTTCACGCCGGTGTACTACTTCGTCGCCGTCCAGGTGATCGGCGCACCGGCGGAGATCGTAGAGCCAGCCCGCCTGGGTCTTATGGTGATGCTCCCCTGGTCGTGGGCCGTCGGCTATCGTCGCTTCAACCAGGGCGTGCTGATCCGCTTCGGCCACTCGCGCGCGGTGGGCCTGGGCACACTGGTCCGGCTGGCCACCGATGTGCTGGTGCTGGCGACCAGCTACGTGACCGGCACCATCCCCGGCATCGTTGTCGCCGGGGGAACGCTCGCCGTGGGGGTGCTCAGCGAGGCGATCTACAGTGAGATACGCGTGCGGCCCGTCCTGCGCGGCCAACTCCGGCACGCGCCGCCGGCCGGGCAGGAGCTGACCTTCCGGGCCTTCATGGAATTCTACACCCCGCTGGCGCTGACCTCGCTTCTGAACTTGCTGGCGGAGCCGATCGCCAGCGCGGCGCTCAGCCGAATGCCGGACGCGCTGGCATCGCTGGCAGCCTGGCCGGTCGTCGGCGGGTTCATTTTCGTGCTGCGAAGTCTGAGCTACGCCTACAACGAGGTCGTCATCGCACTGCTGGACGAGCCCCGCGCGGCCCGCAGCTTGCGACGCTTTATGGCCTTCCTGGCCACGCTGGCGACGGGCCTGTTGCTGGTCATCGCCGCCACGCCCCTGGCCACGTTCTGGTTTGGGCGGGCGTCGGCGCTGCCCCCCCGGCTTGTGACGATGGCCCGGCTGGGCCTGTGGATCGCGTTGCCGGTGCCAGGCCTGACCGCTTTCCAAAGTTGGTACCAGGGCGCGATTGTCCATGGCCGCCACACGCGGGGCATCACCGAGGCGGTCGCCGCCTACTTGCTGACCAGTGGCATCGTCCTGTGGGCCGGAGTCGCCTGGGGACGCATGGCGGGGTTGCACATTGGCCTGGCGGCCATCACGGTCGGGAGACTGGCGCAGACGATCTGGCTGTGGTACCGCAGCCGCATGGCAGCGCGGGCTACGTAACCTGCCGCCTCGCCATTCCAGGCGAAGCGAAGCGAAAAGTCGAAGAATCCCCTTGACTTTATCGCCAAATCGGTGCATAATCTCAAATCGTTATGAACCTCAACGCTGCTGACGATCACCGACATACGCTCAAACCCGATGAACACGAAGCGTTCTACTTTTTGTTCACCTCGCCGGACGGGCAGGCCCATGGCTTCGTGCGCACACTCTTCGGCCGGGACACCGTGCTGGAGCTGGTGGCCTTGCATATTTGGGACCAGGCCTGGGCTTATCAGTCCCGATCCACGCTCTCGGGCAGCCCGGCGCCCCCGGCCGACGCCTCGGGTCCTGCACTCAAGATGACGTGTCGCGAACCATGGCAGGCGTGGCACTGCCTCTTTGAAGGAACGATACATAGCGTAGGCCAAGAACCACCGCTGCCGGCCCGGCTGGACCTGAACTTCGAAGCCACCAACGAGCCCGGCATCTTCGGCTATGGCCGCTATCAGCAAGCCCAGCAGGATGGCCGATTGGAAGGTCATCTGCAGGCCGGCACACACACCTGGGCCGGCGAACTGGTGTGCTACCGCGACCATAGCTGGGGACAGCGGCCCATGGGGGCGGCCAGTATGTGGACGATCGCCAGCGCCCCAGGCCATTTCTACGTGGCCGTCGTCGAGATGGGAGGGCAGCAGATGTCCTTCGGGCGGTTCACAACACCCGACGGACGGTCCGCGCCGGTCCGCGCCCCGCAGATCATCACCACGGACGAGGGCTGGCGCATCGAGGACCGTGAGGCCGGGCTGGCAGCGTGGCAGGCAAGGCGTCTGGCACCGCCGCTCGTGGCCTACCTGGGCCCGGCCGGCCAGGAAGAACTTCGCGATACCGCCGGACCGGGCGATCTGTACGAGGACAGAATTGGCCCATTGGTGTACACCCCTGAACAAGGAGATGAGATCGTAGGTTTCTTGGAACAGGCAAGGAGGTTGACATGACCGAGTGGCTGCTGAGTGGGCACAACACGCAGGAGACAACCGGCGTCGCGCGGCCCGTGACCGTGACGATGACCGAGAGAGGACTGGACGCCCAGATTTCCTGGTTCCTGAGCCAACTGGCAGGCGACACGGAGGACTTCGACCAGACGGTGAAGCCCACCGAGGTTGTGCAGGGACGGCTGTACCTGAACATCAACTATTACGCTCGCAACATGGGCGCGGTGGTGCCTTTCGACCCGGAGTCGGTGGGGGTGCCGGGCGCCCTGGTCAAGGAGAGCGCCGAGGTGCCCCGGGAGCGGCAGATGCGGCTGCCCATGCGATTCTACCGCACCTACCGCTGGGCAGCGAACTTCTATCGTCGCACGCTACCCGAACTGGACCACCGGCTGGGCGATATGTACTGGAAGCTGCGCCAGGATCCGGAGGATCCACTACCCCTCATCTGGTCGCTGTTCGAGCCGCAGTTCTACAACCAGGCGCGGGACACGGACCGGGCGCACATTGTCATCGCGTTGACCATCACCACGTTGGACGGCATCCTGCACCAGCGGGCGCCGCAGTTGTTGAGTCTGTTCGCCGGCCACGAGACCGCGACCTCGCAGATCGGCCAGCACATCTGGGAACTGCGCCAGACGGCAGAGGCATGCGGGCCGGACGTCCGGAAGCTGCTGCTCGATGGCGCGGTCGAACTCGACGCCTACGAAGCGCTCCCCACGGCAGCGCCGCTGGTGACCGGCGTGCAGGCGTTTCTGCACAGGTACGGCCACCGTGGTTTCCGCTACGAGGCGGATTTCGAGACCGAGCGCCTGGCCGATCGCCCTGAGCACGTCCTGCTGGCGGTGGCCGGCCAGTTGCGGGAGAGCGAGCCACCGGAGGTGCGGGCCGAGGCCGCCCGACAAGTCGCGCGCGAGGCGCTGCAGGAGATGAATCCCCTTCAGCGACTGATCTGGAAGCGGGTCCTACGCTGGGGACAGCGGCTCATCTCCTGGCGAGAGGACTCGAAGAGCAACATCGCCCTGCGACAGGCAGCCTACGGGCTGGCGGCCCGTCATCTGGCCCGCCATTTCTACCCCGATCAGCCCGACGACGTGATGATGTTCTACGAACTGAAGGAGTTCCTCGCCTTCGTACACAGCCGTGGCGGACAGCGGGTCGATCGGTCGATGCTCAACCAGCGGCGCGTGCAATACGAACTGTATCGGTCACAGCCAGCTCCGCCGGAGTTGATCTATTACGACCCGGTCACCCGGCATTGGCGGCCAGCGCAGGAGGAGGAGGGAGAAGTTCCGGCGGGCGGGCTCGCCCGATTGCAGGGCATCGCCGCCAGCGCCGGAAGTGGCCCCGCCGAGGGGATCGCCGTGGTGACCAATGACCCGCTGGACGCCGGTCGGCGGTTGCTCGAACTGGAAGGGCCGGTGGTGCTGGTCACGCGACTGACCGATCCAGCCTGGTCCAGCCTGTTCCGACGCCTGAGCGCAGTGGTCACCGAGTTGGGCGGGGTGATCTCGCACGCCGCCATCGTCGCGCGGGAGAATGGGCTTCCCGCCGTCGTCGGCATTCCAGAAGCCACGCGCCGGATCCGCGATGGGCAGCAGGTGCGCGTCGACGGCGCTACCGGCACCGTGGAGGTCGTGGAATGAAAGGGCTGCTTTTCACCCCCTGGGAGCAAGAAGACGGCGACCGGCGGGAGGTGCCGCCGGTGGAGGTGGTGGGCGGAAAGGGGCACGGCCTGTATTGGCTGGCGGCCAACGGCTTCCCGGTCCCGCCGACCTGGGTCCTCAGCACAATCGCCTTCGACATGGTCGTGGAGCGGGCTGGGCTACGGGAGGCCGTCGCCGAGATCGGGCATGCGCTGGCCAGTCTCGCGGGCGAGTGGGCCGCAGCCCAGCAAGCCATGGACGCACTCGATCCACGGCGGGCGGAGGTCGTGGAGGCGCTGCACCAGACCGACATGCCCGACCGCGTGGGCGCGGCACTGGCCGACTTACCGCTGGCGCCAGCCCAGTGGGCGGTCCGATCCTCAGCCACGGTGGAGGACAACCCACGCCACTCCTTCGCCGGACAGTTCCTGTCGCTGCTCTCCGTGCCAAAGGGTATACCGCTGTGGGATGCCATACGCCGGGTGTGGGCCTCGACATTCAGGCGAGAGGCCCTCATGTACTGCGCTCAGAACACAGCGCCGCTGCCGCGCATGGCGGTGGCGATCGAGCCAATGGCCCCGATCACGGCGGAGGACCGCTCCGGCGTGGTCTTCAGCCAATCCCCCGTCGAACTGCTGCCCGGCGTGATGACCCAGGTCACGTTCGGCACGGGTCAGGTCGTCGTCGCCGGGTACGGCGGTGATATCTACAGCGTACAGGGAGAACAGGTCCAGGTCCAGCCGATGCCCCCCTCTGAGATTCGAATCACCGGGACAGAGGGCTACACCGTCCCCCAAACCCTGCCCCAAGGCCGTGCTCTCACCGATCAGCAGGCCCGAGACTTGGCCAAGCTGGCGCTGGAAGTGGCCGAGCGGTGGGGTGGACCGGTGAACGTGGAGTTTGTGTGGCGAACGGGGGAGGAGAGGCCGACGTTGTTGCAGGTCCGCACAGCCGCCTAGCACTAAGGTTCGTGTGATGTCCACCATCTACAGCCAGCCTATGACGCCGATGACGCCGGACTACCTGACCGAGTCGCTGAAAGTGTACTGGTTCGCCCCGCCGGTGGCCCTATGGCGGGCCATTGAACTGCGCGTGGCAGCGGAGGAGCAATATGAGCGTCCGCTACTGGATCTCGGCTGCGGCGACGGACTGGTCGGTCGGGCCCTGTTCGGGACAACAGGGTACGCTGACGTAGGGCTCGATCCCTGGGCGAGCCAGGTGCGCCAGGCGGCGCGATCGGGCGTGTACCGGCACGTGGACGTGGCCGACGGCTATCATCTACCATACCCCGATGGCGCCTTCGCCACCGTTTTCAGCAACTCGGTCCTGGAGCATATCCCCGACGTAGGACGGGTGGTACGCGAGGTGGGACGGGTGTTGCGCTGTGCCAGACCTGTGGACGGGGAACCCGGAGGGCGTTTCATCTTCACCGTTCCTTCAGACTCCTTCCGCTATTTCCTCGATGGCTACATCCAACGGATGGCCGCCGGGCACAGACGGGCAGCCGAGGCATACGCCGCCGCCGTAGACGCCCGGCTGGAGCACTACCACTACCAGACGCCTCGCGAATGGCAACAGCTTTTGGGCACGGCTGGAATGACCATGATCAAGGCGCGCTACTACATCCCCAAGGAAGTCGAGCGATTGTGGGACCGCTTGAACGTCCGCTACGGAATCGGTCAGCGGCGATCGGCCTGGGGATTGCTGGTCTCGCCCCGGCTACGGTTTATGGGCTACCAGGCCCTGCTTCGTCGCCTCGTCGTGCGCACACTGAGCCAACGCTGGCGATCTACCTACGAAACGGAAGTCCCCCTGGGCAAAAAAGGCGGCGGCCTGCTGATCGTGGCCCGGAGGGAGGACTGACCCCCCAGTGATGGCACCAACCCCGGTTTTTGATCCTCCAGCCGACATCTGGGACGACTTCGCCGTGGGACACACGGACGCACACATCCTGCAGACGAGCCCCTGGGGCACGCTCAAGGGAGCGTACGGCTGGACCGACGAGCGCGTCGGGTTGATGCGGGGTCAGGAACTGATCGCCGGAGCACAGGTGCTGTACCGGCGCCTGCCGGGCGGGCTGGGCCGCCTGGCCTACGCCCCCAGGGGGCCGCTGGTGGACTGGTCCGACGAGCAACAGGTGACCGCGCTCCTGGAAGCACTCGACCGCACAGCCCGGTTGCGGAAGGCCATCGTGCTCACGATCGAGCCCGGCCTGCCCGACGATCCCGTCCACCACGAACGGCTGCGCGCACTCGGCCTCCGCCCGGCGCCGTTCAGCGCGGTTCAGCCGCGCCGCACCATCGTCGTCGACATCTCCCCCGAGGAGAAAACGATCCTGGCGGCGATGAAATCGAAGACGCGCTACAACGTCCGGCTGGCGGCCCGCAAGGGCGTGACGGTACGAGCGGCCGGCGAGGCTGACCTGCCGGCTTTCCACACACTGATGGCCGCCACCGCTGCACGGGATCGATTTGGCGTCCACTCCCCAGCCTATTACGAGGCGGCCTACCGGTTGTTTGTACCCCGGGGCTGGGCCCGGTTGTTGTTGGCCGAAGTGGCGGGGGAACCGGTGGCAGCGGTGATGGCATTTGCGCTCCCGCCGCGGGCATGGTATATGTATGGAGCCTCCAGCAACGCCCACCGCGAGAAGATGCCGACCTATCAGCTCCAGTGGGAAGCTATGCGCTGGGCCAGGTCGCTGGGGTGCACCGAGTATGATTTGTGGGGCGTCCCTGACGAAGAGGAACAGAAGCTGGAGGCAGAATTCACCCAGCGCAGGGATGGCCTCTGGGGGGTCTATCGCTTCAAGCGAGGCTTCGGCGGAAAGCTGGTACGCACCGTGGGCGCGTGGGACTGGGTGGTGGCGCCAGCGCGGTATCGGCTGTATCGGGGGCTGCTGAATGCCCGAAGCTGGGTACTCAGTGCTCGATGCTCGATAATGGAAGCTCGACCACGAAGATGAAACCACGCATCACGTTTCACGAATCACGTTTCACGAATCACGTTTCACGTGCTGAGTGGGACACAGCGCTGGCCCACCTGCCCAACGCGCACATCCTCCAGAGCTGGGAGTGGGGCACGTTCAAGTCTCGATACGGATGGCGCCCCACACGCTATCTGTGGCTGGATGAGGATCGGCCCTGTGCGGCAGCTTCGGCGTTGACCCGCCGGTTGGGTCGCTGGTTCGGGGCGGTGACCTACGTACCCAAGGGACCGGCGCTGGACTACGGAGACGTTCCACTCCTGGAACACGTTCTGGACGCACTGGAGAACGTGGCCCGGGAGGAGCGAGCACTGTTCGTCAAGATCGATCCCGACGTGCGGATGGATACCGCCGAGGGGCAGGCAGTGGTGACGGTACTTCGCCGCCGTGGCTGGCGTACCTCCCGCGAGCAGGTTCAGTTTCGCAATACCATCTTGATCGACATGACCCACAGCCTCGACGACATCCTGGCCGCGATGAAGTCCAAGTGGCGCTACAACGTGCGACTGGCGGTGCGCAAAGGGGTGACAGTGCGCCGGGGCACGTCGGCCGACCTGCCCCTGTTGTACGATATGTACGCCAAGACGGCGGACCGCGACGGCTTTGTCATCCGCCCCAAGGAGTACTACCGCGACGCGTGGGGCACGTTCATCGATGCCGGAATGGCACAGCCGCTGATCGCCGAGGGGGACGGGGAGCCGTTGGGGATGGTGATCATATTCCACTTCGCAGGCCGGGCGTGGTATATGTACGGGGCATCCCGGTCCATCCAACGGGAGAAGATGCCGAATCACCTGCTCCAGTGGGAGGCGATGCGTTGGGCTAAGGACCAAGGATGCACCGTCTACGATATGTGGGGGGCACCGGACGAACTTGACGAGTCAGATCCGCTGTGGGGCGTATACCGCTTCAAACAGGGGTTCGGCGGGGAGTTCGTGCGACACATCGGGGCCTGGGACTTCCCGGTCTCAAAGCCCGGCTACTGGCTCTACGCCAATACGATGCCCCGCGTTCTGGAGGCCAAGCGCTGGTTGTATTGGCAGCAATGAACGTCCGGCGTCGAGTCATCAAGCTCCCCGTTTCAAGCGGATCACACCCTCCATCGCACAGTCGTACTGCGACCCCACCTCCGACCAGTCGAAACGGGCGACGGCGGGCCGAAGCCCATCCGCCACCGTGCGGGCCTGGTCGGGATAGGCCAGGTACCGGCGCAGGAGCGCCAGTAACCCCTCGAAATCATCGTACAGGCAGGCGGCGTGGTACTGCTCCGGGATGAGCTCCGGGTAGGCCAGGCGACGAGGCAGCACCGGGCAGCAGCCGCAGTAGATCGCCTCGACCACAGCGACTCCGAAGAACTCGTGGATGGCCGTGCTGACGACCAGGTCGGCCCGGCGTAGAAGCACTGCATAGCACGCCTCGTCGGCGTAGCCGAAATGAACGATCCGCGCCCCCAGTCGTTCCCGCGCAGCAGCGAACTCCGGCGCTGTCTGGCGGCAGTTCTTCCCCGCCAGCGCGACTCGGAAGTCCAACCCCTCATCGGCCAGCAAGACCAGCGCGCGGAAGAACGTGGCCGGGTCCTTGTCATACTCCCAGCGCTGGTTCCAGAGGATCAAAGGAGAAGAACCCCGCGCAGGTTGGATGGGGTCGAAACGGCGCAGGTCACAGCCCACCGGCAGTACCTCCGACCTGGCCCGTACCTCGGCGATGCGGTGAAGATGCCCATAATCGGGGAAGTGCTTGAGCATGCGCGGCAGTTCCTCGAACCATGCTTCCAGGTGATAGCGGGAGTTGAAGAATACCCGATCGGCAGCCACCATCGAGAGCCAGTTGATCATGCCGTAGGTCAAGTCCCGCTTCTCGCCGGGTGGGAACGGATAGGTCAACTGGTTCTCGTGGCAGTAGAGCGCCACGGGCGTGGGGGCGAGAAATCCACGGGTCAGGCCGAGAAAAGCGGGCAGGTTGAGCATGTCCGAGGCAAGAATGAGGTCGGGGCGGGAGGCAAGATCGAGGGCCCGGACCTGCTCGGCCAGCGTGAGCGCCCCACCCTGCATCCGCCACTTCCAGAAGCGGGCCGGCAGCGCCAGCAACGTCACGTCGTGGCGGCTGTGGGCGACGCAGCCCTCGGCCCAGGCTCGATGGCTGCCGCCGCAGTAGGGCTCAAACAGTAAGATCTTCATCCAGACTCCAGAACTACGCCGATTATACCATGAACTGCATCCAGACAATCCATGGTATAATGGCCTTGACAACGTCGCATTGGAATCAGAGGCTCGCAGCCCCCGTCCCCAAGGGCATGTCTCCCAGGCAGACTTCGACTGAGACGCCCTCTAGGATAGGGCGGCGAGCACCAGAGGACGGGAGGGGGACCATGTCCGAACAGCCACAATACGAACGGCCACAGTACGAGAAGTACGAGAAAGAGGAAGAGAAATACGAGAAGGAAGAAGAGAAGACCTGGGATGAGAAGTGGCGCCGTGACCCTCTTGGCGCTGCCGTGTGGGCCGCCATCCTGATCTGGGCCGGGCTGGTGTTGCTCGCGGAAAACATAGGGCTCCTGGCCAACCTGACCATCCAGGACACCGCCGTCGATGCCTGGCCCATCATCTTCATTGGAGCCGGGGGGATCGTGTTCCTGGAGGTGCTCGTCCGGCTGCTCGTGCCCTCCTACCGGCGACCTGTGGGCGGCACGCTCACCTTCGCCGTCATCCTGGTGGGCGTCGGTTTGGGCAACCTGTTTGGCTGGGCCATCGTCTTTCCGCTGGTGCTGATCGCCATTGGCGTGTCCGCGTTGTTGCGCGGCTTGATCCGGGGCCAGTGATCACACAAGACGTCGCCTAGCGCCTGAACACGTCTCCACTTCAGAAAACAGAAGATCGTAGTAGCGCCGGTGCGCAGCGCGTGTTGATGCCGGGCACGCTGAACGATAGCAATCATCTTACCAGCTCGCCGGCACCTGAAGCCCAGTCACGCCTTTTGAGCGATCACCTGAAAGAACCGCGCCAGTAGCTTGTAAGGATACTCTGCCGACAGCGCAAACTCCAATTCCTCCAACTGCGCAAGCGTGTTGGGTTCAGTCTTGCGCTCGTTGTCTCCCCAGTAGTCGATCATGCACCTCACGCCATAGTCAGCCTGGATGACGCAACCCTGGCCCTCAAGCATCTTCACAATTTCATCGACGGCAAGGGCCCGTGCCGTAGACTCGAACATTGTGTTTGTTTCCGTCGCGCCAATCGCTGCTTTGGCAGCTTGGAGATCGCTTCGTAGAAATGCCTGGTGATACGCGATTGAGTAGCGGTTCATACATATGATCGAGACCACGCCCTGCGACTTCAGCGGCCGCAAAATTGACCGGAGCACGACCGGAATACTTTCAACATATTGAAGCACGTTATGGCACATGACGACATCGAATTCTTGGTCGTGGATGACACTCGACAGATCTTCGAGCCTGGTCAAAACGAATGAGACACTCTTGTCCAGGCCAAGGTCGGACATCAGCTTCTGGCCATCGGCGAGCATTGCTTCCGAATAGTCAGCAACGACCACCTGGCACCCATTCTGCGCAAACGGAATGGTCGCATAGCCGTTACCGCCGCCCGCATCCAAGATCTTCAAACCAGACTGGCCGACGTGGCGAAGCAGATTTGAGATCTCAACTTTCAGGCGAATCCGCGACCACGGCATTGTCTGTTCGCGCTTCCAAGTTTCCAGATGTGAGTCAAAGGATTGATTGCTTGTCGGCATCTCTAATTCACCGAATCGATTCCATATCGCTCACAGCCTGCCTAGATTCAACGTCATGAACTCGTCCCAGGCGTAGCGCAGCGGAGTCCACCACCGATCGCGGCCAATGCAGCGGAAGTAGGGCCCGCGATGGGCCAGGATCAGGTCGCCGATCTTGTAGCGCGGCAGGACCGGCGTTGAGACGATCAACCTGCCCATCTCGCTCAAGCTCCACTTCGTGGGAGCCCGCATCTCGTGCAGCATCTTGACGCCCGACCGCGTCTCCACTTCAAAGAAGAACAGATCATAGTTGGGCACCCAGGCTCGCCGCTCATCCCGCTGCTGGCCGAACATACCCTCAGTGGTGCCGTAGATCTCGCGGACGGCGACCGGCCCATAGAGCGCCGTGAGCGCCGGTGCGTACCGCGTGTTGATGCCCGGCACGCTGCCCAGCGTCATCACTTGCGTCTTCCACAGGTCCTTGGGATAGACCCCGTGGACCCGCCGCAGGTAGCGGGCGAATTTGACCGCGGTCGGGGCGACGCCGCCGACCAGCGTGACGTTCTCATCCTTGCATTTCTCGTAGGCCAGCTCGAAGCGCGCCTCCCAGTCGCGGATAGTCTTGCCGCCGCCCAACGCATCGATGTCCTCCTGCGCCGGCACCGAGCGGATCGGGGTGAAGGCCGACACGTGTTTCACGTAGATGCCGGAGCTGTAGCCGTATTCCACGTCCCGGCCCCCCACCCGCACCGTCCCCACCGCCGAGGGGAAATTCAGGTTCAGATTGACCCCGGCGAACAGATCATACCGGCCAGTGTCGAGCACGTAGTTCATCATCGCCCGTCCGGCGCTGATGCGCATGCGCAGATCGGTAGGCGTCATCGGGATGAACTTGGATTCGCCCTTCGTGGTGCCCCGGGTGATGGCCCACCCAACCGGTTCTTCGGACAGCAGCAGACCGGTCTGTCCGGCCATGACACGCTGAATCGTCGGCTCGTAGTCGTCGTAGGTGGCGACCGGGAAGGCACGCCGGTAGTCTTCGATCGTGTCGATGTGGGCCGCCCCGTGCTGGGTACCGTAGTCCGTCTGCGCGTAGGCCTGAAGGAGACGATGGAGCACATCCTGCTGGGCCTTCGCAGGGTCATCCACGGCGTCGTGCCAGGGTTGTAAGAAAGCGATCAGCATCTCGGCCATCGCCTGAGGATTATTGCTAGCCATAGAATTGCCTCCTGGAATGGGATGGGCAGAGAAGCAAGTCAAGAACAGAGAGCTCGATTGGGGGACCAGCTCCCACACAGGCTTTGAGTTTAGTTTACCACACGGCGCGCCTCAGAGCAAGCGAGTCTGCAACTCCCACGCGCTCGTTTGCGTATCATAAGTGGGAGGTGACCGATGTCAAACCCTCAATACTCATTCGAGAACGAATCAAGACCGGAGAACCACGGACCACGACGGCGCCTGCCCTCGGCCTTTTGGCCGTTGGTGCTCATTGGTGCAGGCGTCCTCCTGCTGCTGACCAACATGGGCTACGTATCGTGGCAATCGTGGAGTATGCTATGGCGGCTCTGGCCATTGCTGCTGATCGCCCTGGGCATCGACGTGTTGATCGGCCATCGCTCGGCGATCGGGGCCATCGTCAGTGGGCTGCTGATCTTGCTGCTGGTTGGAGGCACCGTTGCGGCCGTCCTGTTCGCGCCTCAAATCCCCTTCTTCGACAACATGGTCCAATCAGCGGAGCTGCACACCGAACACGTCGAGTACCCGCTGGAGGACGTGGAGCGGGCCTCGGTGACCATCGACTGGAGCAGTGAGCCCGGCTACCTGAGCGCCCTTCGCGATTCGCCCAACCTGATTGAGGGTGACGTCGCCTATCGCGGCGAGTTGATCTTTGACGTGACCGTGCGCGGCGACCAAGCCAAAGTCGTGCTGGACTCCCAGTTCTCCGGCCCCTGGGGTGGCCCGCTGGACGCTGGCGGCCAGGTCGAGGGCCTCCGGGACTGGGACGTGAGGCTCAGCCCACACGTGCCTCTCGACCTCAACCTCGACACCGGCTCCGGCAGCTATGACTTCAACCTGACCGGCCTGCAAGTCAGTGACCTCTTCCTGGACGCCGGCTCCGGCTCCGTCGAACTCATCCTTCCGGCCAGCAGCACGTTCGAGGCGCGCGTTGACGGCGGTTCCGGGCCCATCGCCATCCTGCTGCCCAGAGACGTGGGGGCACGCGTGGTCCTCGATTCGGGCAGCGGCGCTTTCCGCCCCGATGAGCGGTGGGGGTTGGTGGAAGGCGAACGGAACGACGACGGCGTGTGGGAAACCGAGGACTTCCGCACAGCGGAGCAGACGATCGAGTTGCGGATCGACCAAGGATCGGCTCCGATCAGCATCGGGTCAGAGAAGTAGGTGACAGAGAGGTAGCCGTGCATTTTCCTGCCCCTGTTGCCCGGCATAGACCTGTGTTATAATTCCTCCACCAAGTCACGAAGATCACAGAAGAATTCCTTTGTGCATCTTTGTGTCTTCGTGCCTTTGTGGTGAGTTTTGTCTTACCGCTGAGCCACGAATTCAAGAACACAAAGCGCAGTTCGCAACCTGCAGCAGGCGCTGCCTCAATCTGCCCCGCGCTCATTCTACCAAAATCGCTGGCGTGTAAAAAGGATGGACCGATGTTGCCCTCAGCCTATCCATACGATTATCAAGAGTTGAAGACCGCCTGGACAGCGTTCGTCCAGCATGACAGTGTCACCTCAGACTCGCTCGACCCGGCAGTGACGCGTTCATGGCTTTGTTGCCGGGATGCAGGACTGGATCCTTGGTCCACCGTACATGCAGAACGCCTGGACGCAGAGACGTTGGAACAGCGACGTCAGGAGTGCTTCGACCTGATCTGCGTCGCGCGTCCGTTCATGGAGGATATCTACCAGTACGCCGGCGAATCGGACATGGTCGTGTACCTGGCCGATGAGGCGCTTTACGTGCTGGAGTGGCTGGGCGAGGAGGCGCTGGTCCGTTCCCTGCGAGACATGGGACTGGACGGCGGAGTGCGACTGGCCGAGGAGCAGGTCGGCACCAACGCGGCAACGGTGGCACTGAGCGAGGGCATGCCCGCGCAGATCGTGGGGCCGGAGCATTTCTACCAGGCCTATCACGCCCTCACCGATACAGCAGCGCCGATCCACACCGTAACCGGCGAAATGATGGCCGTCATCGGGATTGTCACGTTGGAGCCAAACAGCCATCCCCATACCCTGAGCATCGTAATGGCGGCAGCCCGGGCGATCGAGAACCAGTTGCAGGCAGAGCTGAGTTGCTCCGAGGCGGTACAACATCTGGCCGAACTCAACGTCGCACTGCAGGCGATGGGAAAGGGAATCGTGTTCCTCGACCCCGAGGGTCAAGTCACCCACATCAACGCCCGAGCCGGCGAGATCCTGGGCATCTCCCACCGCATGGCCATGGGGCGCAGACTGAGCGACTTGATCAGGCTTCCCGCCAGAGTAGAACTGGCGATGGGCCGGCGGACCTCCATGGCGGAATCCGAAATCGTGTGCCATGGAACAGACGGACCGCGTCCTTGTCTGATGAGCGTGGACGTGCAGCGTGAAGGTTCCCGTCTGCTGGGGTTCATCCTGACGCTGGAGCACACCGCCGAGGTGCGACGCCTGGTGCACCGCATGACGGGCACGCGGGCCCATTTCACCTTCGACGACATACTGGGCCAGGACGTGAAGATGCAGCGTACGCTGTACTACGCCCGCACCATCGCGCAGAGCGACTCGACCGTGCTGCTCCTGGGTGAGAGTGGGACCGGCAAGGAGATGTTCGTCCAGGCCATCCACAATGGCAGTCGGCGGACCAATGGTCCGTTTATCGCCATCAACTGCGCAGCCATCCCGCGCGAACTGATGGCCAGCGAGTTGTTCGGCTACGAGGGAGCGTTCGCTGTCGGAGAGGAAGGCCGGCCGGGCAAGTTCGAGCTGGCCGATGGGGGAACGATCTTCTTCGACAGCGTGGATGGGATGCCGCTGGATATCCAGGCCAGCCTGCTGCGGGTGATCGATACCCGCGAAGTCGTGCGTCTGGGTGGCACGCGGTCCATCCCGCTGGACGTGCGCGTCATTGCGGCCTCCAACAACGTGGACCTGGGCGGCGAGGTGCGGCGGGGACGTTTCCGCGCCGATCTGTTCTACCGTCTGCAAGTCCTGACGCTGACCATCCCCCCGCTGCGGGAGCGTGGGAATGACATTCTGCTGTTGATCGCTCACCTCGTCCATGAATTTGGCCAGCGCATGAAGAAGACCGTGACCGTCTCGCCCGAGGCGATGGCCGTCCTGCAATCCTACCATTGGCCGGGCAACGTGCGGGAGATGGAGAACGTGCTGGAACGGGCCATGCACATAGTGGACGGTTCCAGGCTGGGCGTGGAACACCTTCCCGACGAACTGCGCGCCGCCACCATTGGCGGCACAGACGAGGCGATCCTCACACTCCGGGAGGCCGAACGCCAGGCGATCATCCGCGCCGGGCGGGCATTGCGCGGCAACGTGACCCAGATGTCCGACGCTCTGGCCATCGGGCGCACCACACTGTGGCGGAAAATGAAGGCCTTCAATCTGTCGCCGGACTCGTTCAAGAGATACATCTAGGAACTGGAAACAAGGAAACAAGGAAGAGGGTACAGAGGACAAGTCGGGGGCGTTTCAGGACGGATCGCAGCGGCATGGGGTCAGCGGCGGGGGCCTCCGCCGAACACGCAGTGTTTCAAAAAGAAACAAACTAGACGAGAACCGTGTTCCAATATGGAACACAATTTAGCAGAATATTGACATACTTTAATTATCGGGTATAATAGACATCGTACGTTTGGAAGGCCACACTTTTGGATTGTCTACCTTTGCATTATGAGCAGAGTTTCTCAACTAACCGCTGGCCACAAACGATATGAATCCCATACGAATCCAGCAATGTGGCATAGCCGCACGCCTGTGGCGGGTAGCTACTTACAGGGGCGCCTCTCCGAGCAGCAGCAGGGAACTCGAGCGGCGCTTTTTTGTTTCTCTGTGCCCCTTTCGTCCCCGTGAAGTCGTGAATGTGGACACCATCTCACTGGTGTGGTTGGGCGGGCACGAAGCACCATTATCAATCTAAATCTCCTGTACTCACGTACGTTCTTGGAGCATGTGTGTTCCTGGCGTGGGATCGAGATCTTCGATTGCGATTTCCGCGTAGCGCTCGTGAGCACGGACATCGCTGAACGATTTGTGCAGACCGACGTCGCCGGCTTCCGTGCGTCCGTTGGGCTGAAAGGAGGTGATTGCAACAGATAATCGTGCGGTCAATGCAGGGTCAGTGCTTGTAAGCGTCGTTCGTGTGAATAGACCGAAGCTATGATGTGAAAGGAGAAAGTCAAAATGAAGAAGAACAGCTTGATGGGAGAACTGATCGGCGAGGTCTTCGGGACCTTCATCCTCATTCTCCTGGGTGACGGCGTCGTCGCCAACGTCGGTTTGGCCCCCCGCCTGGCGGCCCCGGCGTACAACTGGAACACGATCGTGATCGGATGGGCCTTCGCGGTGATCATCGCCGTGTACGTCTCCGGCGGCGTCTCTGGGGCCCACCTCAACCCGGCGGTCACGCTGGCGCTGGCCGTGAAGCGCGGCTTCTCCTGGGCCAAAGTGGTTCCCTTCATGGTTGCCCAGCTAATCGGCGCTTTCCTGGGCGCGCTGGGCGTGTACCTGTGCTACCTGGACGGCCTGGTAGCGGCGGGTATGCCAAACGTGTGGTGCACCGGACCGGGTTCTGTCTTCAGTCAGGCCTTCTGGGGCGGTGCCGGGGCAGCGGCCGCCGGCTCATACTCGCTGGGCATCGCTATGGTCTGCGAGATTTTCGGCACGGCCACGCTGTTGTGGGGCATCCTGGCCAGCGGTGACGCGAAGAACATGGGCCTCAAGGACAACCTAGGCGTGTGGGTCGTCGGTGGCGTCGTTCTGGCGGTCGGCATCTCCCTGGGTGGCCCCAGCGGCTACTCGATCAACCCCGCCCGTGACCTGGGCCCGCGCATCTTTGGGCTCCTCGTCGGCACACAGGGGCTGTTCGATCCCCAATTCTACTGGCTGTTGGCCCCCGTCATCGCGCCGTTGATCGGCGGCGTCCTGGGCGCCCTCACCTACGACTGGTTCGTCACGCCCAACCTGCCCGAATAATACCAGCAGGGTGACGACCAAACGATAGGTCAAGCCTAGCGGAATCGTCAGTGGGAGGGAAGCAGACGAGGGTACTTTTCCTTCCCTCCCACTTTCTATTGTATGTGGGAAAGGAGCAGTATTGTGAAAAAGTTGATCAACAAGCCCGAGGACGTGGTAAAGGAAGAGCTGGAAGGCGTGGCGCTGGCCTACCCAGACCTGGTCAAGGTGCACTTCGAACCTGACTTCGTCTATCGCGCCGATGCCCCAGTCAAGGGCAAGGTGGCCCTGATCTCCGGTGGAGGCAGCGGCCACGAGCCGATGCACGGCGGCTTCGTCGGCATGGGTATGCTCGACGCCGCCTGCCCCGGCCAGGTGTTCACCTCCCCGACCCCAGACCAGATGCTGGAATCGGCCAAGATGGTGCATGGCGGCGCAGGGGTGTTGTACATCGTCAAGAACTACACCGGCGACGTTATGAACTTCGAGATGGCGGCCGATATGGCGCGCGGCGAGGGCATCGACGTGCTGAACATCTTGATCGACGACGACGCGGCGGTGAAGGACAGTCTGTACACCGCCGGCCGGCGGGGTGTGGGCACGACCGTGTTGGCGGAGAAGATCTGCGGCGCGGCGGCGGAGAAGGGGTACGACCTGAAGAAAGTAGCAGACCTGTGCCGAAAGGTCAACATCAACGGGCGCAGCATGGGCATGGCACTCACCTCGTGCACCGTGCCAATGGCAGGCAAGCCCACCTTTGACCTGCCCGAGGACGAGATGGAGATCGGCATCGGCATCCACGGTGAGCCTGGCCGCAAGCGCATAAAGCTGCAGACCGCCGACGAGATCACCGAGATGCTGGCCCTCGCCATCATCGATGACCCGGCATACAAGCGCACCGTGCGGGAGTGGGACACCGAGAAAGAGGAGTGGGTGGACGTTGAACTGGTGGATCCCCCATTCCAGGCAGGCGACGCCGTGCTGGCCTTCGTGAACAGCATGGGCGGCACGCCAGCCATCGAGACCCCCATCATCTACCGCAAGCTGCACGAAATCTGTGAGAAGAAAGGTCTGAAGATCGTCCGCAACCTGATTGGCCCGTTCATCACCTCGCTGGAGATGCAGGGCTGCTCCATCACCCTGCTGAAGATGGACGATGAGCTGATCGAACTGTGGGACGCGCCGGTGAAGACCCCTGGAATGCGCTGGGGGATATAAGTCAGGCTTCCCAGGTCCAGAATAGAAGCAGCGCGCTCAACGCCGGCTTGTCCGGGACCCAACCAGGATAGGCCGGGGGATTGGCAGGCTGGGGAGCGCATTGCTTGACTGAATGCCACTTGGGGGTGCCACGAGGGAGATAGTCTATATGCCGATCACGACAACAGAAGTTCTAGACTGCCTTCGCAAGATGGCGGCCGTGATTCACGAGAACAAGGAACACTTGACCGAACTGGACGCAGCCATCGGTGACGCCGACCATGGCATCAATATGGACCGAGGATTCCAGACGGTGCTGAAGAAAATGCCCAGCGTGGAGGACAAGGACGCAGGCACCATCCTGAAGACAGCCGGGATGGCCCTGGTGTCCAGCGTCGGTGGTGCCGGTGGCCCACTGTACGGCACGGCCTTCATGCAGGCAGGTATGGCCCTGGCCGGCAAGTACGAGTTGGAGACGGAGGACATACTGGCCGCCTTGGACGCCGCGCTCAAGGGCGTGGTGATGCGAGGCAAGGCCAACCTGGGCGACAAGACGATGGTGGATGCGATCACCCCTGCCGTAGCCGCTATGCGAGAGGCGCTGACAAACGGTGCTGACACGGCAAACGCGTTGAAAGAGGCGACAGCAGCGGCAGAGAAGGGCATGAAGGACACGATCCCTATGCTGGCCAAGAAGGGACGAGCCAGCTACCTGGGCGAGCGGAGCATCGGCCACCAGGATCCAGGCGCGACGTCCTCATACCTCCTCCTTCGTGTGATGGCCGAGGTCGCGCAAGGAAAGGCGTAAAGTTGGAGTCAGTTCCCTGGAGGGCGAGATTCGCCCTCCCCGAGTATTGCTAACGCAGAAAAGGAGTGTCAGGAAATGGCCAAAAAGTATGCGGCAGCAGTTGACCAGGGTACGACTAGTACCCGATTCATGATCTTCGATCACGCCGGGCAAGTGGTGGGCGTGCACCAGATGGAGCATGAGCAGATCTACCCGAAGGCCGGCTGGGTCGAGCACGACCCGATGGAGATCTGGGCCCGCACCCAGGACGTGATCAAGGGCGCGCTCGAGAAGTCAGGCGTCAAGGGCGACGAACTGGCGTCCATCGGCGTGACCAACCAGCGCGAGACCACCGTCGTGTGGAACAAGAACACCGGCGAGCCCTACTACAACGCCATCGTATGGCAGGACACCCGCACCAAGGACATCTGCGACGCACTGGCCGAGGACGGCGGCCAGGACCGCTTCCGCGCGAAGGTCGGTTTGCCGCTGGCGACCTACTTCTCCGGCCCCAAGATCAAGTGGATCCTCGAAAACGTGGAGGGCGTTCGCGCCGCGGCAGAGAGAGGCGACGCCGTCTTCGGCAACATCGACACCTGGGAGATCTGGTGGCTGACCGGCGGACCTGACGGCGGTGCGCACGTGACCGACGTCTCCAACGCCAGCCGCACGATGCTGATGAACCTGGAGACGCTGGACTGGGATCAGGAGATCCTGGACATCATGGGCATTCCGCGCCAGATGCTGCCGGAGATCCGCCCCTCCAGCGATCCCGACGTCTGGGGCCACACACCCGCCGACGGCCCGGTGGGGGCCAAGGTCCCGGTGTGCGGCGACCTGGGCGACCAGCAAGCGGCGCTCGTGGGCCAGACCTGCTTCAGCCCCGGTGAGGCCAAGAACACCTACGGCACCGGCTGCTTCATGCTGCTGAACACCGGCACCGAGCCCGTGCCCAGCGAGAGCGGCCTGCTGACCACGCTGGGCTACAAGTTCGGCGATGCGCCGGCCGTCTACTGCCTGGAGGGCTCGATCGCCATCACCGGCGCGCTGGTGCAGTGGCTGCGCGATAACCTGAAGCTGTTCGACTTCTCGAAGCACGTCGAGGACTACGCCAAGCAGGTCGAGGACGCCGGCGGCATCTACTTCGTGCCCGCCTTCTCCGGCCTGTTCGCCCCCTACTGGAAGAGCGACGCCCGGGGCGTGATCGTCGGCATGACCCGCTACGTCAACAAGTACCACATCTGCCGGGCCGCGCTGGAGGCCACCGCCTACCAGACCCGCGAGGTCCTGGACGCGATGAACAAGGACTCCGGTGTGGATCTCACGGCGCTCAAGGTCGACGGCGGCATGGTCTTCAACGAGACGCTGATGCAGTTCCAGGCCGACATCCTGGGTGTGCCGGTCATCCGCCCGACAGTGGCCGAGACGACCGCGCTGGGCGCGGCCTACGCCTCCGGCCTGGCCGTCGGCTTCTGGAACAACACCGACGAGCTGCGCGAGAACTGGGGCGTGGACAAGACCTGGGAGCCCAAGATGGACGCGGAGGAGCGTGCGAAGCTGCACAACGGCTGGCTCAAGGCCGTCCAGCGGACCTTCGACTGGGTGGAGTAGTCAGACCGCCATCTGAGCAAGCTCCCTATGGGTAGGTAAAGGGACAGGGGGAACTGGAAGAGTCGCGAACCTCTCACCAGTTCCCCCATTTGTCGATTGGTCACGAAAAAGGACGAAACCCAGGTTCATCGCGAGCAATTCATTTGAACGGACCCAGCACCAGGGCTTCATTCGCCTGTTTGCGCAATTTGTGGTAGAATTCCCGGTCAATTCGTGGTCAAAGCTCCGTCCTGGGCAGTCAAGGGACGCGTCCAGCGGTAGAGATTTGGAGTGAAAAGAAAAACAGTTGAATTGAAAAGACGAGTAAGAGGGAGAAGATAAGTGCACATTGTAGTTTGTATCAAACAGATTATTGACCCGGAGATACCTCCCCACGTATTCCAAATTGATCCCATCGAGAAGAAACAGATACGGGGACGACAGGTGCTTGTCATCAGCACCTTCGACGAGGTTGCGCTCGAGGTAGCTCTACAGATGAAGGAGAAAGAGGACGGCAAGGTGACCGTCCTCACGATTGGCGAGGCGGAAGCCATAGAAGCGCTGCATGCGGCGCTGGCCATGGGGGCGGACGAGGCGATCCACATCTCGGACCCCGCCTTCGAAGGCGCGGATTCCTTTGGCACGGCGCACATCCTGGCGGCTGCGCTGCAGAAGGTCGGAGAATTCGACGCCGTGTTGTGCGGCCGGCAGGCCGGCGACGTAGAGATGGGGCTCGTGGGGCCGTTTCTGGCGGAGAAAGTGGGGCTCCCATGCGTCACGCTGGCAGCGAATATGGAAGCAGGGGATGGCAAGACGAAGCTGAGGCGGCCGATTGAGGGCGGATATGAGGTTCTGGAGACGGCCACACCTTTCCTCGCCACGATGATGAATGATGAGAGCAACGTACCCCGCTACGTCTCCGTCCGCGGCCTTCGAAAGGCCATGCGATCCGAGGTTCCCGTCTGGTCCGCCGCCGATCTGGGACTCGACCCGGCCAAGCTGGGATCGGAGACGGCGCAGATCGAGATGGAGGAACTGTTCGTTCCCCAGCGGGAGACACGGTGCGAATTCATTGAGGGCGAGACAGGGGCAGAGATAGGCAAGCAGTTGGCCCTGCGCCTCCGAGAGCTGAAACTGATATAGAAGGGTATTGCGATGACGAAGATTCTGGCATTTTGCACGGCCTCTGCGGAGGAACTTCCCCGCGCTGCACTGGAAGTCCTGGCCGCGGGCCGGCAGTTGGGAGACAAATTAGACGGCACACTCCAGGCAGTACTTCTGGGGCCGAACGTTGAGGGGCAGGCTGAGCGATTGGTGCACCACGGCGCTGACGAGGTATTCGTGGTCAGCCACCCGCGCCTGCAGGTTCACGAGGCCGACGTTATGGTCGGAGCGATGGAGGCTCTCGTGGAAGAGCTCTCGCCCGACGTGATCCTGTTCCCACACGACGAATTGGGCGGGGGGAACGTGGCGCCACGCCTGGCCTACCGGCTGAACACGGGCATCATCACGGACTGCACAGGTTTTGAGGTCCAAAGCGACAATATTCGCTGGCTGCGCCCCGTCTACGGGGGGAAAGCGATGGCCACCATGGTCGCCAACGGGCCGGTGCAGATGGCAACCACGCGGGCTCGAGCCTTCGAGCCGCTGGAGGCCGACGCCACGCGCCAGGGACAGGTGCAGACCGTTGAAATCGACGTCGACTCCATCTCCTCCTCCGTGTCACTCGTGGAGCGAACACAGGAGGAAATGGAAGGCATCAGCGTCGACCAGGCCCAGATCATCGTGTGCGGCGGAAGGGGCATGGAGGAAGAAGAGAGTTTCGTCGCGCTGGAGAAACTGGCCGGGGTATTGGGCGCGGCCGTCGCCGGATCGCGACCTGCTGCAGATTTGGGATGGGTGACACACTCGCAGCTCATCGGCCAGACGGGCAAGATCGTGGCCCCCAATCTGTACATCGCCGTCGGTATCTCGGGCGCTCCCCAGCACATGGCCGGGGCCGGGGCGTCCAAGACAATCGTCGCGATCAACAAGGACGAAGATGCCCCCATCTTCAAATTGGCCCACATCGGGATTGTGGATGAGTGGCAGAACGTGATCGAACCATTCACGGATGCCTGCAAAGATCTCGTGAGCAGCTCAGACTGATCGGCTGGCCCGTACGCCATAACGCGATCATATTGGGGAAGCGTATAGGAGGAAAAATGGAGAAACTGGAAACACAAGTGGTTGTTATTGGTGGAGGCGCGACCGGGACGGCTGTGCTCCGCGACCTGGCCATGCGAGGCCTCCACGCTATGCTCTTCGAGCGGGGGAACCTCTCCGAGGGCACGACTGGCAACTTCCACGGCTTGCTGCACAGCGGCGGCCGTTATGCAGTGAAAGATCAGCCGGCAGCCAAGGAGTGCATCGATGAGCAGGAGATCCTGCGTAAGATCGCGCCACAGGCGATCGAGGAGACAGGCGGCTTTTTCGTGGTCCTCGATGACGAGGACGAAGAGTTCCTGCCCCGCTTCCTGGACGGCTGCAAGACAGTAGGTATCCCGACCGAGGTGCTGAACACGACAGAGGCCCTGCGCGAGGAGCCCAAGCTATCCCCAAAGACCCGCTATGCGGTGAGCGTGCCAGACGGCAGCATCGACGGCTGGGACCTGTGTATGGGCAGCGTCGCGGCAGCGAAGGAGCTGGGCGCCCGCACGTTCCTGTACACCCCGGTGACCGAGATCCTGCGCCAAGACGACAAGCTGATCGGTGTCAAGGCGGTCGACCAGACCAACGGCGACGAATACGTCGTCCACGCCGAGTGCGTGGTCAACGCCACCGGCCCGTGGGCGCACAAGGTAGCATACCTGGCCGCTATCGAGGTCCCGATGGTCCTCAGCAAAGGCACGATGATCGTCTTGGACAGCCGTCCCCACCAGCGGGTCTTCAACCGTTGTCGCTACCCAACCGACGGTGATATCATCGTTCCCGTGGGCACAACCATCATCCTGGGCACCACCTCGGTAACCATCGATGACCCGGACAGTTTCGGCATCGAGGAATGGGAAATCGACAAGTTGCTCGATCAGTGCACAGAGATGCTGCCCATGATCGATGACATGCGCATACAGCGGTCGTACGCCGGAATTCGCCCGCTCTACGAGCCGCCGTCAGAAGGGGACGAGGCAGAAGAAGGGCGAGAAGTCAGCCGGGCGTTCTACGTCCTCGATCACGAGGAGTTGGACAGTGTGGGCGGCTTCGTCACCATCACCGGTGGCAAGGTGACCACCGCCCGCTTGATGGCCGAGAAGACGGTCGACGTGGTATGCGCCAAGATGGGGATCGAGACACCCTGCCGCACCCACCTGGAGCCGCTGCCCACGGCGTGTTAGGATTAACGCAGTTCAGTCAGGTGAGGGCCAGACTTCGGAAGTCTGGCTGGTGGTCTTGAGCAAAGACTTCCGAAGTCTTACAGGTTGCGGAAGGCTTACACTGCAGAGAGGTTGAGCCTTTCGACTCTGATCCGGGTTCTGCATCGGCGCGGGAGGCGGCTGTCTCTGCTGGCCGACCCACTGCGCCGATGCTGGTTTTCTACACCCATACGGGTTCACGGGGAATCTATGGCAAAGAGCAAGAAACAAAAGAGAAAGAAGCCTGCTTCCAATCGAAGTGTACGGACGCCATCACGCGATCAGCAGGAACAGGAGGACCAACCCCACCAATTCGACTGGATTCCCACCTGGGGCTGGATTCTGATCTTCCTCGTACCGCTGGCGATCAGCGAGTTCATGTTCTACACCGCGGGCCGGAGGGTCAGTATGATCCTCTTTCCAATCGCCTGGATCGGGTTCTGGGTCTCCATCATGCATCGATCGGGGTGGCCAATCGTCAAGAAGCGGGGCAAGGAAGGCGCCGACAAGAAAGAGTAGTACCGGATGAGCGAACGCCTACGCCAGGGGAAGGAAAAAACGGTCGTTGCGGACGCATCTGAGGAGACACCCACGCCCCCGGGAGTTGTGCCAAATCCACCACCGGAGGGCGAGGGAAAGCACCAACAGCCCTCACTTCTGGATATGTTGTTCCGCGAGGCCGAGATCATCGCCCGCAACCTCAAGCAGAGCGGTACCCGCCGCTGACCAGGGAGGAGATGGAGGATATCCTTCGCCGCCTGGAGAAGCACACAGAAGCCAGACGGTGCCAGTTCCGCGAGGGCTTCTCGTCCTTTGCCCACCTTCACGACCTGGCTGATTGGGAGGGTTGGTTCAGTCCGTACGACGACGAGACGTACAGCGCGGTGTTGGACCACGTCACCGAGGAGGACGTGGTGCTGGAGATCGGGGCGGGAGACCTGCGGTTGGCGCTGCGGTTGGCGCACCGTGCCCGGCGGGTGTACGCGGTCGAGGTCAATCCACTGGTGATCGGCCCGGCGCTGGATATCATTGGGATGCACCTGCCACGGAACCTGCACGTGGTGTGCGCCAATGCGCTCGACTTCCCCGTTCCACCTGGCGTCAGCGTGGCCGTGCTCCTGATGCGGCATTGCCAGCACTTTGGGCGGTATTTCGACCGGTTGCAGGCAGCAGGTTGCCGGTGGCTGCTGACGAATGCCCGCTGGAAGAACGGTGTTGAGGCAATCGACGTGGGAGCCCCGCGTCTGCCCTTCGAGCAGGTACACGAGGGCTGGTACGCGTGCGGCTGTGGCGCAGTGGGCTACGTGGGCACCGGGGAACAAGCGGCTGCCCCACCGGTGGAGGTCCGCACGTGCCCGGCGTGTGCGCCAGCGGGGTTGGATGTTGGCCAGGATACGAAAGGAGATGTGAGATGAGATTGGATGGCAAAAAGGTTGCTATACTGGTAGGCCCGGGATATGAGGACCTGGAGTTCTGGGTACCCCTGATGCGGATGGAGGAGGAAGGAGCAGCGGTTACCATAGTGGGCATTCACGCCGGCGAGAGCTACACCAGCAAGTCCGGCGGCCTGCAGGCCACGGCCGAGGTAGGGGCCGACGAGATCACGGCCGATCCATTCGACGCCGTCATCGTCCCTGGAGGCTGGGCTCCCGACAAGCTGCGCCGCTACGAGGGTGTCCGGGACCTGGTTAGTAGGGCATATGAACAAGGAAAGATCGTGGCGTCCATCTGCCACGGCGGCCTGGTGCTTATCTCTGCCGGCATCCTGCGCGGACATCGCGCTACCGGCTCTCTGGGCATCAAGGACGACGTCGTGAACGCCGGGGCGACCTGGGTCGACCAGGCGGCGTTCCGCGACGGCGACATCGTCTGGGGCCGGGTGGTTGCCGACATTCCCGCGTTCTGCCGCGAACTGGTCGACGCACTGGAGGGACAATAGGACACGTTGCAGCAGCACGAAACTGCCTTGGATGCGAGAGAGGGGTGAACCTTGGTTGGTATTGTCATAGTTTCTCATAGCCAGGAAGTGGCCACCGGTGTCCGCGATCTGGCCCTGCAGATGGCCGGTGGGCAACCTGTAGCCGTCGTCCCGGCGGGCGGGACGGATGACGGCAGCATAGGAACGAGCCTGGAGAAAGTCACGGATGCACTCACGCAGGTGCTGGACCAAGGAGAGGCGCTGGTGCTGGCCGACCTGGGCAGCGCGGTGATGATCACGCAGATGGCGGTTGAGTTCCTCCTCCCGGAGCAGCAGGAGCGAGTTCATCTGACCAGCGCCCCACTGGTGGAGGGGGCCATCGCCGCGGTCGTGGCCGCCGCCGGAGGGGGAGACCTGAATACAGTGCGCCGCGCCGCCGAGGGAGCGCTGGACATCCCCAAGATTCCGTCCGATGAACCCCTCGTTCAAGCAGAGGCTCCCGTCGCCCCCGCGGAGACCGGGCCGGTTGAGCGCGTGGAACTGCCCGTGGTCAATCCCACCGGCCTGCACGCCCGTCCTGCATCCCTCTTCGTGCGCACGGCCATGCAATTCAAGGCGGACATCACCGTGCAGAACGTGACCCATGGCCGTCCACCGGCCGACGCCAAGAGCATGATGGACGTAGCCAACCGGGGGACAGCGTGGCATGGCGAGCAAATTCGCATTGAGGCCCGCGGGGAGGATGCGGCCGAGGCGATCGCCACACTGCGCCAGTTGGTAGAGAGCGGGTTCGGAGAGATGGAGGGCGCGGAAGTGTCTGCACCAGCGGGGCCGCCGGCGGCCCCGCCAGCGCCCGCTCCGGTCGCCATCACGCCCACCGAGGAGGAGCAGGAAGGACGACTGCGGGGCATACCGGCATCCGAGGGGATCGCGGTTGGACCGGTGTTTATGTATCACCCCCCTGAACTGCACGTCGAACGGCGCTCGATCTCCGACGTCGATGCCGAGGTGACCCGACTGCAGGAAGCGCTGCGCCAGGCGACGGCGGAACTCGCTGACCTGCAGGCCAAGGTGGCCGAACGGGACGAGCACGTGGCGCGCATTTTCGAGTTCCAGCGCATGATGTTGGAGGACCACACCTTGGTCACCTCCATAGAGGAAGAGATCCGTCTCTCCGTCTGCAACGCCGAGGCGGCCGTCGAGCAAGTCTTCGGCGACTGGGTATCCCGTTTCGAGAACATGGACGACGCACTGATGCGCCTGCGGGCGGCAGATGTGCGGGACGTGGGCAACCGAGTCCTACGCATCCTCCTTGGTTTGAGCGAAGAGCGCTCGCTGAGCGCACTTCCCGAACCGATGGTCGTGGTGGCCCATGACCTCACCCCCTCCGACACCGCCCGGCTGGACCGGGAGAAGGTCAAAGGCCTGTGCACAGCGACGGGCGGGGCGACCTCCCACATCGCGATTCTGGCGCGCATGTGGAACATCCCCGCGGTCGTCGGGCTGGGGGACCGGCTATTGCAGGTGCCTGATGGCGCGCTCGTCGCCATCGACGGCGAGGCTGGAGTTGTGGAGATCGAGCCTCCGCCCGACGTCGTACAAACCTATGAGGAGCAGGAGAAGAGGCGTGCCGAGCTACAGGCTGTGGCACTGCGCCAGACCGGAGAGCCGGCGCTCACGCAGGACGGGACGCAGATCGAGGTCGCGGCCAACGTCGGCGACGTGACCTCCGCCCGGGAGGCATTGGAACAAGGAGCGGAGGGGGTCGGCCTGCTGCGCACCGAATTCCTATACCTGGACCGGAGCACGCTGCCCGACGAGGATGAGCAGGTGAGCGTCTACACGGAAATCGCCGAGGTGATGGGCAACCGGCCCGTCATCGTCCGCACCATGGACGTGGGCGCCGACAAACCCCTGCCCGCCATCCCACGCCCCGAGGAGGCCAACCCCGCTCTCGGGGTGCGCGCCATCCGGCTTGCGCGGCAGCATCCAGCGCTGCTCCTGGTCCAGTTGCGGGCCATCCTGCGGGCCGGCGTCGGCCACAACCTGAAAGTGATGTTCCCCATGGTCGTCGCGCTGGACGAGGTCCGCTGGGCACAGGGCCTGGTGCGTCAGGCGCGGGAGGAACTGACCGCAGAAGGCATCCCTTGCGCCCGCGAGAACGAGATCGAAGTGGGCATCATGGTTGAGACTCCGGCGGCGGCGGTGGTGGCCGACGCGCTGGCACCGGAGGTGGATTTCTTCAGCATCGGAAGCAATGACCTGACCCAGTACACGCTGGCCACGGACCGGATCAACGAGCAACTGGGCGATCGATTTCGCCCGCTCGACCCGGCAGTGCTGCGGCTAATCGCCCAGGTGATCGACGCAGCCCATGCGGAGGGAAAATGGGTGGGACTGTGCGGAGAACTGGCCGGGCAACGCGTGGCCATCCCGGTGCTTCTGGGCCTGGGGCTGGACGAATTCAGTATGACGCCCGCTGCCATCCCGGTTGCCAAGCAACTGATCCGCTCCCTGACGGTCACCAAAGCCCGGCAGATCGCCGATCACACACTCTCGCTGGCGACGGCCGAAGAGGTCACCGACTACCTCAGTTCCGTGCTGGAAGACCTGGAATAGTCACCGAGACCCAAATGAGACCTCGGCAAGGGCTTTTGCTACTCAGAGCTCGCAGCCCTCGTCTCGAGGGCGTCTCAGGCGGAGGCATCCTGTTCTGCCGCACCCTCATCTCCATCGAAAAAAGGAGTTACAGATGAAAAACGACAGGCTGAGACAAGTGCTGAACGTGTTGGCCGTCATCGCGACGATCGGGATCAATGGACTGGCGAACGCGCTCCCACTCAACGGACAGACCACCGGGGAGATCTCGGACCGGTTCCAGGTCTACTTCGTGCCGGCCGGCTACGTCTTCTCGATCTGGGGGCTGATCTACCTGGCGCTGATCGGCTTCGCGGTCTACCAGGCACTGCCGGCCCAGCGGGAAAACCCACGCCTGCGGCGTGTGGGCTATCTGTTCGCGCTGAGCTGCGTGGCGAACGTGGCCTGGCTGTTCCTGTGGCACTACGAGGTATTCGCGCTCACGGTGGTGGCGATGGTGACGCTTCTGCTGAGCCTGATCGCGATCTACCTGCGGCTGGAGATCGGGCGCACGCGGGTCTCCGTCGCCGAAACCTTGTTCGTCCGCGTCCCATTCAGCATTTACCTGGGCTGGATCACGGTCGCGACGATCGCGAATGTGACGTCGCTCCTGGACTACGTGAACTGGAGCGGCTGGGGAATCAGCCCCGAGATCTGGACGATCATCATGCTGATCGCAGCCACGGGGATCGCCTCGGCGGTGGCCCTCACCCGCGGGGACGTGGCCTACATGCTGGTCATCGTGTGGGCGTTCGCCGGGATCGGCGTCAAGCACGCCGGGACGCCGGTGGTGGCGATTGCGGCCTGGGCGGCGACGGCGGCAGTCGCGGTGATGCTAGTGGTGGGGGCGGTGCGGCACAGGAGACCGAGCAGGTGACGGTGAAGGTTGGCCCGCTAGGTCCAGACGAGTCGTAATGACCCTAGCGCAACAACTCAACATCCAGATCGCGCGACATTTCCTGTGCGACTGCTTTCACCCGGGCAGCCACGTCCGCGATCCGATCCTCGGACAGCCGGGCTGTGGGGCCTGAGACGCTGACCGCCGCCACGGCGTGCCCGCCACGCCCCAGCAGAGGGGCTGCGATGCAGCGCACGCCAATGATGTACTCCTCATTGTCGACCGCATAGCCCTGGCGGCGGATCGTCCCGAGGTGTGCCTCCAGGCTTGTTGGGTCTGTGATCGTATAGGGCGTGAAGCCATCGAGGGACCGCCCATCCAGGAAAGCCCGCAGCTCTGCCTCGGGCAGGAAAGCCAGCATGGCCTTTCCCATACCCGTGCAGTGAAGCGGCACCCTGGCGCCGACGTGAGTCACCGTCCGCAGAAACCGCTCGCTCTCGAACTTCTCAACGAAGAGCACCTCTCCCCGGTCCGCGACGCAGAGGTTCACGGTCTCGCCCACCTCTGACATCAACCGCTCGAGATAGGGGCGCGTTCTTGAACCGAAGCCCAGGCGCTCGATCACGCTTGCCCCAAACTCGATGAAACGGGTTCCCAACATGTACTTCAGCGTCGTAGGATCCTGCTCCACCCAACCGTGGTAGTGCAGGGTGTCCAAATGGCGGTGGACAGCACTCACGCCCAGTTCCAGCTTGGTGCTGAGCTCGCTGATGCCCATCGGCTCGCCCGCCTCTCTCAAGGCGTCCAGAATCCGGATGGCCTTTTCCAGTGAACGGACGGGGTAGGTCGGTCTGTCTCGCTCGATTTCTAAAGCCACTGCACCTCCAACCTGAAGTGCTCTTCGTCAGCCCAGTTTGTCAAGCTCCTCCGCAGGCATACGGAAGCTGTTTTCATCGCCCGGGAAGAGGCCCTGCTGCACGTCGCTGCAATACTGGGTCAGTGCTTCCTCGACAATAGCACGCAGATCGCAGTACTGGCGCACGTGCCGGGCCGACGATGGGTACAGGCCGAGCATATCGTGGGTGACGAGCACCTGCCCGTCGCAGTGAATGCCCGCACCAATGCCAATCGTGGGAACACACGCCTCATGCGTGATCCGGCGCATCAGATCCGCCGGGATGCATTCGAAAAGAAGGGAGAAAACCTCCTCCTCCTCCAACAGGCGGGCCTGTTCCAGAATCTGCCGCGCCGCACCGGCCTCCCTGCCCTGCACCCGGAGCCCCCCCAACATTGAGGCCGTTTGAGGAGTAAGACCCAGGTGCCCCATGACCGGCACGCCTGCCCGGATGATGGCACCCACCCGTTGGCGGACCAGTTCGTTCCCCCCCTCCACCTTGACCGTCTGAGCCCCACCCTCCTTGACCAACCGTTGGGCGTTTCTAATCGCCTGCTCATCACTGGCCTCGTAGGAGCCAAACGGCATGTCGGCGACGAGCAAGGCTCGCTCCGCTGTAGAGGCCACGGCCTGTGTGTGATGGATCACCTGCTCCAAAGTCACGGGCACAGTGGACTCGTAGCCCATGACCACCATTCCCAGAGAATCACCGATCAAGATAATGTCGATGCCGGCTGCATCGATCAGGCCCGCGAAAAGACAGTCGTACGCCGTGAGCATTGTGATCTTGTCGCCCTGGGCCTTCATCCGTTCCAAATCGGGTACGGTTAATCTCCGTGTCACCGTTGATTATACCCCTTTCTCAAATGATGTGAAGTGAAGTCGGTGTTCCTAGTGCCACGAGCATCGTGATGCGGTGGGATGAGTCGTTGAATCTCACACGCCCGAGCGAGAAGCACCTGCTTACGCCTCGGTTCCCTCGCCGAGATAGGCCTCCTGAACGGCCGGGTCGTCCAACAGATCCTGTGACGATCCCATCAGCACAATCCGGCCTGTCTCCAGCACATATCCGCGATGGGCCACCGAGAGAGCCATCTGCGCATTTTGCTCGACGAGCAAGATCGTCGT
>Ga0180438_10001579_pt1 | contig 40173 bp, 34 predicted proteins | sample SS_ome_12_FD_132455 | JGI IMG/M metagenome (GOLD analysis project Ga0180438, IMG submission 132455) | Hypersaline lake sediment archaeal communities from the Salton Sea, California, USA - SS_3_D_2 metaG | ecosystem: Environmental > Aquatic > Non-marine Saline and Alkaline > Hypersaline >... | reverse complement strand
CCCATGAAACCCTCGGGTGGATTGTGTTGTTCTGTCCATGTCTGAACGTCGCGGTAAATCTGGTCACACGTATGACCGGGGAGCAGCTTTTCCTCCAGAAGAGCCAGAACATCGAGACAGTAGTTGTGGGCTTGCTTGACGCTCTCTGGCACATCCTTTCCGGTAAAGAATGTACGGGAATTGTCTGAATGATACCCGTTATAAGCCGTAACCACGTCGATTATTACGGTTTCGCCAGGCACGATCTTTTTCCATCCTGCCCCAGCATGACCATAAGGGTACGGACCTTCGCCCCCCACTGGGCCGTCAAAATGAGTAGGGTACAAGGCCGCATCACCCGATGCAGCACTGAGTATACCCAAGGAAGCGCCCGGGTTTCTCACGCGTATGGTGCCGCTGTGTCCCCACACACGCAAACGTTTTTCGATCTCTGCGCTCATTTCTATCTCAGAGATATTCGGCCGGATGATGGTGGGTATATCCTGAAAGAGTAAATCGGCCTGCTGCGCAGCTTTTTCCATCTGTTCGATTTCCCAGGCGCTTTTTACGGCTTTCTGGAGCAATATGATGTTTTTTATGTCGATGATGTCGATACCGGAAAGTTTCTCCGTCAGCCAAGGGATAGTGGAAGCGGGTGTGACGTCCATGGCCAATCCGAGACGGGAGTGCGTCCCCAGGAATTCTTTGATCTTGTTCAGGATGCCTTTGCGACCCGGAAAGGGAAGAGCCGCTAAAGAGGATTCTACCTCTGCCCGCTTCAGGCTTCTTTTCACATAATAAGCTGGTTCACCCTCGGACGGTATGAGGAGGATGCCGTTCTGTATGGAACCCGAGAAATAGGCGAGATCCGTGGGATGGCTGATATAAACTACAGCGACATCTGACTTATGAAGGGCGGACTGGAACCGTGTTAGGCGATGTTGAATATCCGACTCAGGAACAAAGTACGGGCGGTGTCTTTCCGATGGAAGCATGAAGATCCTCCTAAAAAATCCGTTTCCGCGAGTAGAACAGTTTTTAATCAATCCACTGTAACTATCGTATGAGCGTTAATTTTTGAACGTGAGTAAGACCGGCAGCCTCCAGCCTGTAGACATAGAGTCCCGAACCAACTCGATGTTGGTCTCTATCCCTGCCGTCCCAGACAACTTCGTGAATACCTTCTGATTGCCTTTCATGCACAAGGCATACGATCTCCTTGCCTAGCATATTGTAGATGGAAAGCGTAACCACCGCGGGATTGGGTATGGAATACCGTATGGTTGTGCTGGGATTAAACGGATTGGGATAGTTCTGATAGAGTTCGAAGTGCCGTATTACCGATGCATCCTCGATCCCGGAAGAAGGCTCATTCACTCTCCAGACGTGGACGAGACTTCTATCCTCATCTGCCAGTCTTTCGATGATATAAAGCAAGTGACGGGCACGGTCGTAACAAGCTGCCCCGACGTTGTGTTTTTTATAGCGCAAATGGTCAAATCCAGGATTAAAAAGGAAGGGATCGATGTTCATGACCGCGTATGGCTGCGGTTCCCACGTTTCCATCGTACCGCCGGCTACGGCCGCAAAATCCGCAGGATCGTAAAAGAGGATCTGCGCCTGGATGCCTTCGGACCAATAGCCTCGGTTATCGTGAGGCGGGTCTGGAATGGGCGGGTAGGGTGGAGTTTCAGGGTATACGGTGCCGTCGCTGTATCCATACCACCAGTTGCCCGTTGCTTTAGTACCCACAAAAATGACAGCAGAATGGGCGTTGTACGTAAGCCACGCACCTCCGGACCATTGATCCGGTCCACTGTAGACGTTCATTTTCCTGTCGTCGGAAACGACAATCTCTGGAATGCTCGGATCATCGACACCATACAAGAGGAGCGGTGTGATGGATGTAAGTGTCGAATTGGAAACGGGCGGATTGCCATCTTCCCAAGGAGCGCAGGCGTACAGGGCCGGTCCTAGACCCGACCAAACCCCCTCTCGAAACCTGCCTGAGGCCAGGTACATGCCCGGCGTATACGTGTCGGCCCATGCCCTGGGTATTTCAAACAGATAATCAGAGGTGGTGTAGTTGTTGTGATCCCCGAAATGCCACGGTCCGGCCGCTTGGGGACTCGAGAGATTCAAATCGCACCATCCGTGAGTAGCCTCCTGGTACTGGAGATGCTGACCACAGCAAAAATAAAGTTTGTTCGTTGTTTGTGAACCCTGGGCAGGCAGGTATTCAAGACCCACGGTCTGCATTTCTAATTCCCCGAACATGCTGCCCGTGATGTCAGAGAACGCCTGCAAGGTGGTGGCTGTGTTCAGCTCGGCAGGGTTCTTGGCGTTTGAGATCACAGGGACAGGAATATCGACTTCAGAAATATGCCGATACTGATCGTGGCCGAGAGCGAATATGGAACCGGGATAGCTGTCTGCCGGTCCAGACGGATCGCCAGACGGATAATAGGTCATGGCACGCCCGCTGTAATTCCAGTCGGGTTCCCCTGCCAATTCGGGCAATCGGAATGCGCCCCGGTATTCCAGGTCCTCGGGTTGGATACGTTGTCCCAGGGACGGCAGAGCCCAAACAACGATCAGTGTCGCGATGGTGACCTTGGTTTTTACATTCATGGCATGTCCCCCATTTTAGTAAAAATTATCGAAATTGGATCTCAATACGATCCGCAGGCTCGATTTGAAATCCCGGTACGCCCTTAAGGAGTCTGCGGGCCGTGCTGATATCCCGGATTTCTTCCAGACTCTGGAATTCTTGAATATGCTCTTCGGCCTTCAACAGTTCGCCCATGTTCATATCGAATAACGTCACATAGTCGTTTCCCTTTACCTTTTTCACGTAGGAAGCATTCGTCTGGACGATATGACCGTCGACAAGCCTTATCATGGCTCTTGCGCGAAATCCCTGGAGGAACTGTTTCGCCAGCTCTGCCTGACCCAGTTCCATCTCCGGCTTCTGGGATGGTTTGCTGGTTTTAATCGAATCGAGTTCTTCATCTTTGTCCTTAGGAAGCTGGATGATGAGTTTGGATGTCGCCCCTGGGATGAAGTCGAATGTTACCCGATCTTCTTCCTCTTCTGGCTCTGAAGCCATCATCGGCCCCATGGACTCAGACGTCGGATTTTCGGGTTCCTCGCTCCACTTCAGCGTCCGAATGTCTTCGAACGCATAAACAACCTCGATACCCGGTGCTCCATCTTTCCTCTGGGTTTCTTTAGCGGATACAAACGTAACACCAGAGCCCATTCGGGTCGCCTTTTCCTTGTATTTTTCGATTTCCAGGGGAAGCGTTGCTGGCTTGTCTTCATCGGATTCCACGTCCATGGACTTGGCCAAGCCGCCCAGCATCTGCTGAATCATCATCTGGATGGCTGGATTCACGTATACGGTCTCCATGACCAAACCGCTGCCGTCTTTCTTGACAGCGATGATCGTGGTGGAATCGATGCAGTTGCAGAGAATAGCTACGGCCAGGATACTAAAAACCAAGAGCGACTGCTTTCTCATTTTTTCCCTCCGGGTGTCAATATCCAACCGACATCGTAAAATAAAAGAATGGTGATACCGTCTCAATTTGGACAAAAAAGCAGTTTCTATCATTATCCGAGTAATAATGTATATACTACTAAATAAAATACCAAATTTCAAGCAGAAACTCCGATCAAGGCTTTTATGGAATCATACTCAGGAAAAGACCGGATAGCCTACAAATAACAAAAAAACCTTTCGCATTCTGCCAGATAACAACGATCAGCTGTAAAAATAGTGGTATGTTCGGTAGCACCGAGCCGTTTATGTTATAATTATCCTAAAAACGACTTGTTGCATGGTGTAGATGAAAAATGGCTTGCTTCTTTTGTTATTTTATTGTAAATTTTAGACTAAATTTAAGCTGTTGAGGGTAAAGGGTTATGCTGAACGGCAGGGTGCTGGTCTTAAATCAGAATTATGAGCCGATGAGTGTATGTAGCGCTCGCAGGGCATTGATCCTTCTTTACTTGGAGAAAGCCGAAATGATCGAGCGTAACCACGAAGTCGTGCGGTCGGTGAGTCAATCCATCCCTCTGCCCAGTATCGTGCGCTTATGTCGGCTGATCCACGTACCCAGAAAACGTATCCTCTTGAACCGGAAAAACATCATCAAGAGGGATAATCATCAGTGCCAGTACTGCGGGACGAAGGAGGGTCCAGTCACGGTGGATCATATTCTTCCCAAAGATCGCGGGGGAGGTGATACGTGGGAGAATCTGGTCTGTGCTTGCATGAATTGCAACACCAAGAAGCGGAACAGAACACCCCGAGAAGCGGGAATGTCGTTGCTCAAGAAACCACGCAAGCCGGGCTACCTGTTTTTTATCCAACATCTGGTGGGAATTCCGGATGATCGATGGAAGCCGTATCTGTTCATGTCGTAAACAAGGAGAAGGATTTTTTTAGGTGATGAGAAAGCGAATACTCAGCGGAATGCGTTCAACCGGAGGTTGTCATCTTGGGAATTATGTGGGTGCGTTGGAAAATTGGATTCGACTCCAGGATGAATACGACAGCTTTCACATGGTGGCCGACTGGCACGAGCTTACCACGGACCTGGAACATACGTCAAAGATCGGGAAGAACAGCGTAGAAGTGGTCATCGACTGGTTGAGCGCTGGTCTTGACCCGAAAAAGAGTCCGCTGTTTATTCAATCTCACGTTAAGGAACATGCAGAGCTCCATCTGATTTTTTCCATGCTGGTCACCGTACCGCGACTCCAGCGGAATCCCACGGTCAAGGAGCAGGCCAGGGATTTGGGACTGGATACGACAATGTCATATGGTCATCTGGGTTATCCCGTCCTTCAGGCGGCCGATATACTCATCTATAAGGCCAATGCCGTTCCCGTAGGCGAGGATCAGGCACCCCACGTGGAGATCACTCGTGAGATCGCTCGCAGATTCAACGGCCTGTACGGTGATGTCTTCCCGGAGCCGGAAACACTGCTGACCAAGTTCGCCCGACTCCCGGGTTTGGATAACAGGAAGATGAGTAAGTCACTGAACAATACCATATTCCTGGCGGATACACCCGACGTGATCAAAAAGAAGGTAATGACGTCGTACACCGATCCTCAGAAGATACGCAAGACCGATCCGGGCAATCCCGACGGATGCGTCGTGTTTGCTTATCATCAGAAGTTTCATCCCGAGGACATTGGCCAGGTAGACACAGACTGTCGAAAGGGCAAACTGGGGTGTGTCGATCATAAGAAGCAGGTGGCCGGTATTATCAGCGATTTTTTTGCACCCATAAGGGAGCGGAGGGACTATTACGAATCCCATCGCAGCGAGGTTGAAGACATCATTGCCGATGGCGACCGGAGGGCCCGGGAAGTGGCTCAATCCACGATGGCCGATGTACGGGAGGCTATGCAGATGGGGTAGCCGCCGAAGAAATCATTGAAAAGAAGGAAGGGTATCGCATCAAGTTGCCCAATTTTGAGGGGCCGCTGGATCTTCTTCTCTACTTGATCAGGAAAGAAGAGATCGACATCTACGATATCCCGATTGCCAGCATCACGAAGCAGTATCTGGAGTACATCGATCTGATGAGAGAGCTGGACCTGGAAATTGCCGGTGAGTTCATCCTGATGGCAGCGACTCTCATCCGCATCAAAGTGCAGATGCTTCTGCCCAAGCCGGCTTTGGAGGAGGAGTTGGAGGAAGAGGATCCTCGTGCCGAACTCGTGCGACAGCTCATCGAGTACAAACGATTCAAGGAAGTTGCTGAGACTATTGCAGAACGGGAAGCCGAGCAGCGAAGACTCTTTCCTCGGTCGTATTTCAACTGGACAAAAACGTTCGATAAGGAAGAAATCCCAGGAGATGAACTCCTCAAAGATGTTACGATGTTCGATCTGATGACGGCATTCAAGAGCGTTCTGGATAACATGCCGCAGATCACGACGCACGAAGTCAGCACCATCGGAGTGACTATCGACGACCAGATTGAATTTATGATGGCGCAGATCAGCAAGAAAGAGCGAATCGGATTTACCGAGATCATGAGTCAGCTGAAGGAGCGGATCGTCGTCATCGTCACGTTTATGGCCATACTCGAGTTGATTCGTACGCATCGAATCCGTGTTCAACAGGCTTCTGTTTTTAGTGAGATTTGGATATCCCGAAAATAGGCGGCGATGGCGAAGAAGCTTGAAAATATAAAACCGGTCGTGGAAGCGCTTATTTTTGCTTCCGATGTACCCATCACATTAGAACAGATCAAGGGATTCATAGAGGAAACCTCGGTTGCCCAGGTACGCAAAGCCATCGACACATTGAACCTCGAATATAAACAACAGAGTCACGCATTCACGATTGTCCAGGTAGCCGGTGGTTATCAAATGGTGACGCGGCAGTCCTATGCGTCTTGGGTCAAGAAGCTGTTTTACAAACGGAGTAAAGCCAGATTGTCTCAAGCTGCTCTGGAAACACTGTCCATCGTAGCTTTCAAGCAACCGGTGCCCAAGAGCGAAATATCCGCTGTTCGGGGTGTCAGCAGCGATGGCGTAATCAACACACTGTTGGAGAGAAAGCTTGTGACTATTGCAGGCCGGGGAGAAGGTCAAGGCAGGCCCTTGTTATACAAGACAACCAAGGAATTTCTGCGTTATTTCGGCGTCAACAGTATTTCCGACCTGCCCAAGCCCAGAGAGATCGAAGAATTGTTGAAGGAGGAACAGTATTCCCCAGTCGATGCAATTGAATAAGTATCTTGCCCTGTGCGGCGTCGCTTCCCGGCGCAAGGCCAGTCAGCCCATTCTGCAGGGACGTGTTTTTGTGAATGACGATTGCGTTCGAGAACTGGGTCGGGTTGTCGATCCGCAGAAGGATCGGATTTTCCTGGACGGACATCGTCTGGAATGCCCAGAACAATACCGCTACATTCTGATGAACAAACCCGCAGGGGTGATTACAGCCGTGGCCGACGACAGAGGACGAAAGACGGTCGTCGATCTGATTGGTTCCGATGTGCGTGTATTTCCTGTGGGCAGACTGGATTACGATACGGAGGGCGTGCTGTTATTGACCAACGACGGAGAGCTGACTTATCGTCTGGCGCATCCCAAATTCGAGATCGATAAGGTCTACCAGGCTTGGGTGGAGGGACACGTACAGGAGGACACACTCCAGAAACTCAGGCAAGGAGTGTTCATCGATAACGATGTGAAAGTCAGCGGCTTGGTGAGCGTTCTGGAACGAAAAGCGAATCAGACACAGGTGGAAATACGGATTCATCAGGGTAAAAAGCGCCAGGTGAAAAGAATGATGAAATCCGTCGGTCATGAGGTGTTGCATTTAGAGAGAATACGGTTTGCCGGACTCGAGGTGAATGGCTTGAATAAAGGGCAATGGCGGGAGTTAACTGCAAAGGAAGTCGATACACTGTACCGGATAACTGGTTTAAAGGGAAAATCGTATGCGTCGTCAGGTACCTTTCGATAAGCGGATTGTGGATGAAACCATCGAACAACTGGGTGTTGCACCCGTCAAATGTTCTATACGAGAACAGAAGCGATTGGTCGATCAACTCGAAAAAAAACTAGGTGTTCAGTTTATACGCATGGAATTTGGCATACCGGGGCTCAAGACGGATAAAACGGCCGTGAATGCGGAAATGGAAGCTCTTTCCGGCGGAGAAATTTCCAGTCAGTATCCTCCTTTCGATGGGAATCCTGCGTTGAAAAAAGCGACCGCTGAGTTTGTCAAGAAATTTTTGGGTATCAACGTGACTCCCGAGTGCTGTGTGCCCACTGTCGGTGCGATGCAGGGAGGGTTTTTGGCCCAAGCCGTTGTCGGACGCATAGATACTCAGAAACCGGTTATACTGTTTCTGGACCCGGGTTTTCCCGTGAATAAGATTCAGAATCGATTCTTAGGATTAAAGTCAGATGCTATCGATTTTTACAACAAGCGCGGTTCCGTTCTCGTAGATGCCGTGGAATCACCATTCCAGAAGGGTGATGTAGGGGGTATCTTATACTCGAACCCGAACAATCCCACGTGGATCACGTTATCGGAAGATGAATTGAAGGGATTGGGGGAAGTGATGACCCGGTACGACGGTATCGCCATCGAAGACTTGGCATATTTCGGCATGGATTTTCGTGAGGGGTACGAAAAACCCGATGTTCCGCCGTATCCCCCGACGATTGCGCGGTATACGGATAACTATATTCTGTTGATTAGCAGCTCCAAAATCTTCAGTTACGCAGGTCAGCGCATTGGATTGGCCGTTCTCTCACCCAAGCTCTTCCGATGGGAATCGGAATCGCTGGAATCCTTCTTCGGGACCAAGAATGCAGCCTACGCGTTCATCCACGGTGGGGTTTACTGTACGACTTCGGGTGTACCCCAAGGGCCGCAGCGTGGCTTGACGGCACTCTTGGAAAAAGCGAACCGGGGTGACTGGAATTATTTCGACGTCCTGAAGACGTACCAGGATAATGCCCGGTTGATGAAAAAGGTCTTTTTGGAGAACGGTTTTCAGATCGTGTATAAGGAGGTGGATGGGACTTTAAGGGATGGATTTTATTTCACGTATACGTATCCTGGTCTTGGCAGCGATGCCCTGGCCCGAGAACAGCTTTATTATGGATTCAGCGGGCTTTCTCTGGACAAAACGGGTGCGGTTGATGCCCAGGGATTTCGTGCTTGTGTCTCACAGGTCAGCAAAGACGATGTCAATACGCTGAATCATCGTCTTCGGCGATTTCACGAGGATCATGGTTAGAGAATGATTGTGACGATAGACGGTCCTGCTGCGTCGGGAAAAAGTACAACAGCCCGTTTGGTGGCTAAAAAACTGGGGTGGCTCTACTTGGATACGGGAGCCATGTACCGGGCGTTAACTGTGAAAGTTTTGCGCGAAAAAGTTTGCCTGGAAGACACCCAGAGAATAGCCTGTCTGGCAAAGACGACGGTCATCGATCTGATGCCATCGGAGGATGGCGTCAGAGTTCTTCTGGATGGAGAGGAGGTTACCGCAGACATTCGCCATCCTGATGTGGACCGAGCCGTCGGCCCCGTTTGTGAAATCCCTGGGGTGAGGGATATCATGGTATCGCTCCAGCGCCGGATGTCTGAAAACAGAGAGGTGATCGCCGAAGGCAGAGACATGGGCACAGTGGTCTTTCCAGATGCCGAGTTGAAATTTTATGTTGTGGCTTCCTTGGACGAAAGGACCCGGCGGAGACAGAGGGATTTAGCAGCACAAGGAATCCATCATTCCCAAGAGCAGATAAAGGATGATATAGAGAAAAGGGATCGTCGCGACAGCTCTCGGGAAATGAGCCCCTTGAGACAAGCAGAAGATGCTATACTCCTGAATACGACAGACATGGACATCGAAGCGCAAGTTCAATTTGTAGTCGATAAAATTAGGCAATCCGTAAAATACGGATTGAAAGCCGATCATGTGTAGTATCCTACTCCGTATGAAATACGAACGAAGGAGCATATAGATGATCGTCTCTATCGAATCGAAAGCTCGGCCGTGTCCCGGTGTTGAAAGGGCTATTACCCTGGCAGAAGATATCCTGCGAAGAGGGGAAATCCTTTTTTCTGCGGGAGAATTGATACATAACCATCGTGAGATTGAACGCCTTCGACGAATGGGATTGCGGAAGATCAACAACGATACATTGCCCACTCTGACGCAGCAAAAAGAACTGAACGGAGCCCATTTTCTTGTCAGGACACACGGAGAGTCCGAAGCAATTATTCAACAGGTCATCGCGTACAAGCTGCATATCGTCGATGCCACATGTCCTATCGTGCGTCATTCTCAGACGCTCATCAGTCAGCATATCAAGGAAGGGTGGCAGATCATCATCGCTGGGAACAAGGAACATGCCGAAGTGACAGGACTCATGGCTCGCACAAGGGGATGGGGAAAGGTGCTGTCCACATTGGAAGAAGCCGAAAACTTCGATGGTTCAGATAGAAGCCTTTTGATGGCACAGACGACCATCGATCCTGTCTTTTTCTCCGAGGTTCGAAAGATACTCACGCAGAAACTGACGCGATTGAAAATCGTGGATACGACATGCCGATTTCTACAAAACAGAAAGAAAGATGTGGCCTCTTTCTGCACCGATCTCGATGTGTTTATCCTGGTGGGGGGCAGTAATTCGGCAAATTGCAATCTCCTCTACAACACGGCTCTAGAGTTCAACAAACGGTCTTACCGAGTCGAAGGGCCTGATAATATCAATAAAAAATGGTTCCGAGAGAACGATCGTATCGGAATATCCGGGGGTGCGTCGACGCCTCGATGGCAGTTGGAGGAGATGAAGACATATCTCGATAATCATCAGAGTGAAAAAAACCCGAAAGGGTTAAAAAATAGAAAAGGAGGAAAATTTTCATGGTGGATGCGGAAAAACCAGAGCAAAATGGAATGACGGATTCTCAGGATCCGATAAAACCAGAGGAAGGAGGTGAAGTCAATTCCGAATCGACAGATTCGAAGAATGCAGTCGCGACTTCTGAAGACAAGAACGCAGTGAATGATCTGGAACTGGAAGGACAGGATTACACCGACGAAGAACGTCAACGCTTCGAGGAACTGTACGACCGAACGCTGGGCGATATCAAGCAGGGACAGATCGTTATGGGAAGGGTTCTTGCCATCAGCGAACAGGATGTCTTGGTGGACATCGGTTTTAAGTCCGAGGGGAGTATTCCGCTGGAGGAGTTCGGAGAGCCCCCCGAAGTCAAAGTCGGAGACAAGGTCGAGGTCTATCTGGACAACATCGAAGATACCGATGGTCAGTTGATTCTGTCGAAGAAAAAGGCCACGTTCATGAGACTGTGGGATAAGGTAGTGGATGTACAGGAGAAAGGCGGCACCATCGAAGGGAAATGCGTACGACGTATTAAAGGGGGCATTGTCGTTGATTTAATGGGTGTCGATGCCTTTTTGCCAGGGTCTCAGATCGATGTGAAGCCGATACGGGATTTTGATGCACTCATCGGCAACACGTATACGTTCAAAGTCGTGAAAGTGAACAAGCTGAGAAAGAACATCGTCGTTTCTCGACGTGCGTTGCTGGAAGAGAGCATGGCCGAACAGCGAACAAAGGTCCTGGCCGACCTGGAGAAAGGGCAAGTTCGGGAAGGCATGGTCAAGAATATCACCGATTTCGGTGTGTTTGTCGATCTGGGCGGTGTCGATGGTTTGTTGCATATCAACGATCTGTCGTGGGGACGCATCAATCATCCTTCGGAAGTTGTGAAGTTGGACGAAAAGATCAAGGTCATGGTATTGGATTTCAACGATGCCAAAGACCGTATCTCTCTTGGATTAAAGCAGCTCCAACCTCATCCCTGGAAAGAGATCAACGAAAAATACCCCGAAGGTTCCGTGGCGAAAGGGAAAGTGGTTTCCATCGCCGATTACGGCGCTTTCGTCGAGCTGGAGAGGGGTGTTGAAGGCTTGGTTCATGTGTCGGAGATGTCCTGGACGCGGCATGGTATTCACCCGTCGAAGCTGGTTAACGTTGGAGACAATATCGATGTGAAAATTCTTTCCATCGATAAAGATAAGAAACGGATTTCTCTCGGACTCAAACAGCTGACACCCGATCCATGGGATAACATCGAGGAGAAATACCCCATTGAGTCGAAGTTCAAGGGTCGCGTTCGCAACATGACCAATTTTGGTGCATTCGTGGAAATGGAAGAAGGGATCGATGGACTCATCCATATCTCGGATCTTTCCTGGACGCGTAAGATAAAGCATCCCAGCGAGGTTCTGAAAAGAGGGGAAGAAGTCGAAGTCATCGTGCTGGACATCAACAAAGGAGACCGACGTATTTCTCTTGGGTACAAACAACTCACGACCGATCCTTGGCCGGCATTTGAGGAAGCTTATAATGTCGGTATCAAAACTACGACAAAGATCATTCGTTTTGTCGATAAGGGTATGATCGTGGAGCTTCCACTGGGCCTGGAGGGATTTGTACCTCTGTCGCAGCTCGTGGAACCTTCGATGGCCAAGGTGACCCAGGCCATGAATGTGGGAGATGAAGTAGAACTGGTGGTCATAGAATTCGATCGAGCCAATAAGCGGGTTGTTCTGTCTCGGAAGAAAGCCGTTGAACAGGTGAAAAAGGGCAAAGCCGAAACCGAGAAGGATGACGTTGAGACGTACATGCAGAAACAGGACGAGGCAACCACCCTGGCCGATATCGCGGGCGATTTAGCCAAGGCAGAAGACGACAAGAAGAAGGCTGACGAGAAAAAAGAAACACCGGAAGCGGCTGATGCCAAAGTCGAGGAAGCCAAAGCTGAGAAGAAAAAATCCGAGAAAAAGGCAGACGTCGTAGAAGAAACGAAGGAAGATAAGGATCGGGAGAAAAAGGAGCCTGAGGAAGAAAAAGCTCCAGAAGAGCAAGAAGATAAAAGGGAAGATGTAGAACAAGAGGAGAGCAAGGAAGCAAAAGAAACAGAAACGACTTCTGACGATCAGACACAGGACAAGAAAGAAGAAGATACTCAGGGGAAAGAGTAAGCGCTCGCGATACGTAAGCGAGAAGAAGTCGGCGAAAAACCCCGATTGGTTTGAAAGCTGTCGGTAAAGTCTGCATTCACCTTTGGGTTTTTATGCGTGCGGGAGTTGGGTCTGGATGACTCAACTCCTCTCATTTTAGGACCCTATGTATACAGTATCATTCCGCACATTCGGCTGTAAGTTGAATCAATCCGAAACAGCCGCTATGGTGAAGGATTTCATAGATCGTGGGTATCGTGTGCTCCCCGCGAATCGTGGTGCAGATGTGTTTGTACTCAACACCTGCACGGTGACGGGCAGAAGCGACGCCAAATGCCGGCAGGCCATACGGCATGCCCTAAAATTGAATCCAGCATCCACCGTGATCGTCGTGGGTTGTTATTCACAGGTAGCCGCACGGCAACTGAAAAAAATTCATGGTGTAGATTATATACTGGGCACATCGGAGAAACACCATGTTTTTGATTACGTTTCAGGTCCGGGAAAGCAAGACGATCCGCAAATCGCCATCGGCCAAATTGAAAATGCGAAAAAGGCTGAGAGCCGAATCGGTGAATACCTGGAGCATACGCGTGCATTCCTCAAGATTCAAGACGGATGCGACAACCGTTGTTCCTACTGCGTGGTGCCATTAGCCCGAGGGCCCAGTCGCAGTGTACCACCCGATGATATCTTACGTCAGGCCGATACGCTTTCCAGTAGGGGGTACAAAGAAATCGTTTTAACGGGTGTACATATCGGAAAATACGGGAAGGATTTAGAGCCGAAACAATCACTTTCTCAACTCTTGCGACGATTGATGGAAGCATCCGGGTTCTGGCGTCTTCGGTTGAGTTCTCTCGATCCAGAGGACTTTACCGAGGACCTTCTCGAGTGCATAGGCGAGTCAGACCGTGTCTGCCGACATTTTCATATCCCTCTCCAGAGCGGCTCGGATGCCGTTCTGGCCTCCATGAACCGGTCGTATACGGCCGAAAAGGTGCGATCGGTCATCCACAAGATCGTATCAGGTTTTACGAATGTGGGGCTCGGAACCGACGTCATCGCTGGCTTCCCTGGTGAGACCGATGACCAGTTTGAGGAGACGGTTCGTTTCATCGAGGGATTGCCGTTCACGTATCTTCATGTGTTTCCCTTTTCTCCGCGAAACGGGACGAAGGCAGCAAGCATGCAGAATCGCGTCCACGCCAGGGATCGTCTGATACGAACGCAACAGTTGAGAGCTCTGGGAAAGGTTAAAAAGGAAAGATTCATCGAAAAATGGCTGGGGCTGGAAGTCACTATTCTTTTGGAATCGCGGGAGAACAACGGCTGGATGGATGGCCTGACATCCGAGTATCTACGGGTGAATGTGCCGTATGATGAATCGTTGGTGAATCGGTTTGCCCGGGTAAGAGTACAACGAATGCAGGATTTTTCGGCCAGGGGCCGCGTACTTGAGATCATCGAAGATGAAACTCTATAGACAGGTGCTTAAGGTCCAGATACAGGAATGATTGATAATTTATAAGCCACAGTAACTGACGACCTCCCGCAAATCGACCCGCCGTCATACATGACAAAAATAATCAGGCTATACAACGTCCGTATTTGAAATCTGTTGATTACCCGACGATTTTGGTTTGGTTCCGATTACACGCATCAGAATGATGCCTCCCACGATAACGCCAAAATACGTGGTAAAGAACCGCCAGAGGATTGAGAATACAGATACGAGATGGTCCGGAATGAGCAAGGACATCAGGGCGGCCGTACTCGTTTCTGCCAAGAAACTGGCTCCAGGTGTCGGGCAGAAATAGATGAGGAATATCAGCAGGACTTGAACGGATACGACTTTAAAAAAATCGGGGTCAAGGCCCATGCCCTTGAGCACGATGTACGCCATCACACACTTATTAAAATACAGTACGATGGTCAGCCATATATTGTGGAAAAGAGTCGGTTTCTCGTGTCTCCAGAACCGTACGATATGGGATTGATAGCTTTCGACGAACCCATGAATTTTCGAAGCCACATGATCGAATGTGTACGCTTTTTTCTTCCATATCCTTCCTGCACGTCGAATGAGCCACTCGACGCCGCGACCGATCATCATGGGGCGGATAAGAAAAACCAGAAAAACGAAGGTCACAATGTAAAACACGGCCGAGCTGAAACTCAGGATGAAACGAAATTGAAAATCCGTGTATGTACGGGTCATCCAGCGGAGGGCCATCAGGCCGGCTATCATCAGGAATCCCAGGGTCGCCACAAAATTCATGATGCTGACGGATGTGGCCCCGGCGACAGAGTACCCTTCGCGGTTGAGCATGTAGATCTGGGCTACGCCGCCGCCTGTTTGAAAAGGCGTCGCTGCAGCCAGGAATACATTGGAAAGATTGGCTTTAAACGATGCCCAGAAAGCATGTATCTTAGAATAATGGCCGAGTTTGCGAATGAATATGAATATGCGTCCGGCACCCGATAGAAAATCGACAGCGATGAGGAGAACAGCAAGAAAAAAATAAGAAAGACGAAACTGACGAAGCGCCTGAATCGTTTCACGGGTTCCTGTGAGATAAAAAATCAGAACGAAGCCCAGCAGGGTGAGCAGGATAAAAATTCTCAGACCGTGATAAACTGATTTCTTTGTGATGGGAGGGGGCATACAGAGAGCGCTTCGTTTATCAGCGTTCGAAACGATTTCTGGATGACCAGAGATCTCTCACAACTTCACGCAACGGCTTTTCTGTATTCGCTCTAAGGCTGATGAAGCATTCGTCGCATGTATTGTTTCTGGAGAAATTCTGTCTCAGTTCACGATGGGTAGAAAAGTTTTTGTCCTTATGCATGGCACACGGGCAGAAGCTCCCGTCGGGATTGACGACCAGAGAGCGAATCCCTACTTTACAGCCACCCGCCCTGGCATGATTCGCGAAGAATTCATGATACCGGTTGAGTACAGCCTCAGAGGAGAAAAGACAGGCACCGTTCTGCTTGGCCTCGATGAGTTGATCGATGATTTTGCGGAACGCTGCGATATCCTCCGTAGAGCTGATAAGAAGGTCTCGATCTCCAGTGCGTCCGGCCGTGTACATACTCAGGTTGAAACTGGCACCCCAACGCTGAACCACCTTTAGATTGTCCAGCAGAAAGGGATAATTTTTACGTGTAACGGCTGTAATTACCGTGATATCGTTATTACCACGGGCCGTTAATTTTGGGATCAGGTTGTCCAGATGCTGGAACAAACCGGGTATGCTACGGTTTTCGTCGTGCCGTTCATCGGGAAAATCCAAAGAGATGGAGAACTGATCCACACCGGCTTCTTTGAGCTGGTCGTATATTTCCTCGGTCAGGAGAGAAGCGTTGGTCACGAATACGATATAGGGCAGATGACCCGGATTCTTAAAGATGCGAATGATATCCATGATATCGTCTCTTAAGAGAGGCTCTCCGCCCGATATTTGGACGACGATGGGACGTATTTGCTCGTAGATTTGCCGGTATTCTTCAGGTGTCGATTGCTTCTCATTCTTTATCAACGCACCTTTATCACAGTGTTTGCAATTGGCATTACAGTTATGCGTGACTTCTATTGAGATGGCCCAGGGTTTTTGCATCCACGTATTCCATATCCATCGCAGTGCTCCTTCTACTGCAAAGAATCGATTCTGTTTTGTCATCAAAATCTCCGTTTATATTTCCGTTATATCAGCAAACAAATAGGTATGAAGCTACTAAAATATTCTGAAAAAGTCAAGGCATGCCCATGAAAAAGGGTGTATGATAGGATGAATTTGTATTTGACAACATACACGATTTATACGTATATTTAGGGCAATAGATGAACAACCGGTTTTCTCCATAACACCATGACGAGCAAACACAGGAATAATCGTGGATATTCAGGGAATTGATTTATTCATCGTCATCGCTTACTTAATCGCCATTCCTGTCTTTGGCATCTACTTCCGTAAATATGTGAAGACAGAGGAAGACTACTTCCTGGCTGGTAAGATGCTGCCCTGGTGGGTCATCAGCATGTCGATCATCGGGACAAACATCGGTGCTTACGACTACATGGGGTCCGCCGGCGGGGCCTATCGGTTTGGCATCGCTCAGGCGAATTATGAGTGGATCGGAGCCATACCGGCCATGGTTCTCTCGGCCATGCTGTTCGTTCCGTATTACTGGAAGGCCGGGGTGTATACGGTTCCCGAATTTCTGGGAAAACGGTACAACATGGCCGTGCGGGTCATCGAGGCGATTCTTTGGGGCGCCTTCCTGGCCTGTGTCCTGGGCGTTTTTTTCTGGGCCAGCGGGCTGATGTTGAACGAATACTTGGGCATCCCCATTGAGGTCAGCCTTCTCATCACGGCGCTGATCGTGGGGATTTACACGATTACGGGCGGTCTGGCAGCCGTGGCCATGACCGATGTCGTCCAGCTTCTGGTGATGTTCATCGGGGGCGTGGCCTTAAGCGTACTGGGGCTCTGGACCGTAGGCGGCTGGTCAGGACTGGTCAATGCGATCACGCCCGAACACCCGCATCACTTCAAGCTTTTTCTTCCGTTGGATAATCCGACGATGCCCTGGCTGGGGATGATCTTCGGATTGGCTTTTGTGTTATCCCCGGCATGGTGGTGCTGCCATCAGGCCATCATTCAGAGAACACTGGGTGCACGGAGTGAATGGGACGCCAAGGCCGGCATGTTGATGGCCTCGTTTCCTAAAATGCTCATACCTATACTGGTCGTACTCCCCGGACTCCTGGCGTTGGCGTTGAATCCCGATCTAGCAGGTGCCGATATGGACAAGGCCTTTCCCTGGCTGATCAAGAATTTGTTACCGGCAGGCTTGGCAGGATTGGTGTTTGCCGCTTTTATGGCAGCGTTGATCTCCAGCGTAGACTCGACTCTGAATTCGGCGGCCACGCTATGGACACGGGATATCTACCAGCGTTTTATCGTGAAGAATGCATCCGATAAGCACTATCTAAACGTAGGACGGATACTGACCTTCGTATTCGTACTTTGGGCCATTGTGTTTGCGCCTGTCACGAAAAAATTTCCCGGCATCTACGTGGCAATGCAGACCCTCCTGTCCATTTTTCAGGGGCCCACCTTCGCCATCACGCTGCTGGGTATATACTGGAGGCGGGCCACTCAATGGGGCGGGTTGTCTGGACTCATCGCGGGTGTGGCCATCTCCAGTACACTGTACTTCGGGTTTCACTGGTCTTTTCTGTACGTGGCTTGGTGGTCGTTTGCCGGATCGATGATATTTAACGTCATCGTGAGCCTGCTGACCAAACCTGAGCCCCTGGAAAAACTCGAAGGTCTCGTGTACGGTTTGGTCATGAAAGACAAGGAGATACAGGATATTCTGAGCCGTCGGGCCAACGGAGGACAGTAGTATGAGTCAATGGCTTTCAGGTATACCCTTATTCTGGGGAAAGATCATCGCCGTTGTCGGGTTCATAGGCATGATCATCTGGACGTGGCTTCGCCCCAAAGCATTTATCATGCACGAGGCTCCGGACACGAACCGTTGGCGGGATCTTCGCATTTGGGCGACCGTCTGCCTGGGCATTCAGATCATCCTGTATTTTATCTTTTGACGATATCCCGAGGGTATGATGGAAAACGATCTTAAAAAAGAATTTGACCCACTGAAAATCATGGGGATTTTTTGGCTGGTGTTCGGAGTGATTGTTTTATTCGCCACACTTTTTGTGAGAACGACGCCTCAAGTACCTGCCATGCGGGGGATGATCACGAATATCATCGCCGGGGTTCTCCTGGTGGGAACGGGCCTTTTCTCCTTAGGCAGGGCCGGAGCCAATAGGCGTCGAAAAAGTGAAAAATGATGATGCCAAAATGTCATATCATAGAACCTCAGATATCCAAATACGATGTTGAACGTATCTTATCCAAAAAGTCATCCCATTTTTTAAAAAGAATTCAGCAAAATCGTGCCGTTCTTAAAAAAATCGAACTGATCCATCTGCCCTTCTATATATTCGATATGATTCAGGATGGTTTGACAAAAGGTCGCGTTTGTGTGGATGGTCTCATCGGCCATGCTTTTTTCTCGGTAAAAAACGATCTACGAACTACGGTAAAAAAGGACGTACCTCCCTGCCCGTTCTTATTATCGCCGTCGGAGGGCAAGGCGCGTATCCGGGGATGGTGGCAGGGCGTAACCCTGGAACAGGGACTCCGAACAAAACATCCGACACCAGAGGCCAGCATCGGATCGCATCGAAAAATGTATTATCCCTTTTGGGTGGGTTACTTCGCGAAAAAGAATGCATACAATTTTAAAGCCGTGGATGCGGTTACCGGCGATAAACAGGGCGTGAGGATGCGTAAGGTTTTCTTGCGCGCGTTTCGGGAATTGTGTGTATAAGAATCGAGATGGTTATGATGCATAGAAAGATATTCGGGGAGATGACAAGCGGTTTTCGGCTCACTCTGTTGGCAGCCTTGATGATAGTATCCTGTCGAGACAAAATGCCGTGGCAGGGAAATCTCGAGTATTTTCAGCAGCCCGACCAGATTCGTGCAGAGATAGCCGTAAAAATGGACAGACTGAGCGCGTTCATGGAGAAAAACGATCTTCAAGCCGTGCTGTTATCACAAGTGCGGAATATCTACTGGATCACAGCCGGTCTCTGCAGGTCCCAGCGCGTGCTCAATGAGGAAACGGGCATGGTATCCCTGCTGATCCTCAAGGATGGACGGAGATACCTTGTCAGCAGCGAAAGTGTGGCTCCCCGACTGATGGACGAGAATTTGCGTTTCATCGGTTATGAATTGATCTCTTATCCGTGGACTCGAGAGAACAGGCGTCTCGATATCATCAAAGAGGTCGCTCACATCGAAAAAATAGGTTGTGATGTTTCCTGCCGTGGAACTGTTTTTGTCGGGCATGACTTCGAGAGTCTGCGTTATTCACTGACCGAGCAGGAGATCGAGAGATACCGATGGCTGGGCAGGGAGACCATAGAAGCGGTCACAGAGGTATGCAAGGAAGTGCAGCCGGGCATGGGGGAATACGAGATTCAATACTTGATGGCTCGAGCTCTCCGGTCTCGTGGAATCTTGCCCGTTGTGCTCTTGACACCCGTGGATGAGCGGATTTTTGCATACGGTGAGGCGTTACCGGGTGGAGCCACGCTGAAGAAGTATGCCATGATCGATGTTTTGGGAGAGAAATGGGGGCTGTGTGCAGCTGTGACTCGGTTTGTCCATTTGGGTCCAGTTCCAAAGCACATAGATACGATGTATAGGGCCGCTGTTCATATCATGACACAATTTCAGGCAGCGACGATTCCAGGTAGAACCGTATCAGACATACTCGAAGAGTCGAAGTCGTGGTACTCGAACGCCGGCTTTGAGGAGAGCTGGAAAGAGTTTCATCAGGGTGGAGCCATAGGCTATAGACATCGAGAATACGTCGCTTATCCGTATTCATCGAATACTATACAGCCAAATCAGGCTTTTGCCTGGAATCCCATGATTCGGGGTGTCAAAGCCCAGGATACCTTCATAGTGCATGGCGACAGCACAGAAACACTGACTGTATCCCAAGATTGGCCGAAGATTCAAATAGAAATAAACGGAAGTGTCTATTCTCAACCGGGCATACTGGTCCGATGAGATCCTGCGTGTCTTGATACAGAAAATAAATGAGTAATAATCTCATGTATTTCCATATATTCGTGGTGGGTGAGACTAAAAACGCAAACCTTTCCCAGGGAGAAAGCGAATATGTAAAACGTCTTCAACACTACTGCAAGATAAAGCTTCAGTCCATTAAAAGTGAAAAAATCACCAGTAGACGATCCCCGGAAAAGATACAAACGGTGGAAGGAGAACGTCTTCTCAAACGGATTCCGCAGAACAGCCTGGTCGTGGTACTGGACCGAAAAGGAAAGAATCTAAGCTCAGAAGAACTGGCGAAACGTGTCGCAGATTGGCAGAACAGAGGGATAAAACACATTGCGCTGCTTATCGGGGGGGCGCTGGGATTGAGCAAGACTGTATTGGATCGGGCCGATTTTATTTTATCCCTTTCGAGAATGACGTTTACGCATGAAATGGTTCGTCTTATTTTTCTGGAACAGCTTTATCGGTGCTTCACGATTCTCCGAGGTGAGAAATACCATAAATAAACGGCGGTTACTCCGTGACTAACAAAGAAAGCCTCATCTGTCCTGTCTGTGGTCATTCAATCCAACGATATAAAAATCCGATACCCACTGTCGATATTATCATCGAGTTGGATAACAATATCGTTTTAATCGAACGGAAGAATCCTCCATACGGCTGGGCCATACCCGGAGGATTCATCGATTACGGAGAATCGGCAGAGCAGGCGGCTGTTCGAGAGGCCAAGGAAGAGACCTGCCTGGATGGGATCATCGTGCATCTTCTGGGCGTCTATTCTGAGCCCAATCGCGATCCCAGGTTTCATACGATATCCACGGTGTTCGTGGCTCAGGGTAAGGGTACTCCCAAGGCTGCGGACGATGCGAAAAGAATCGACCTTTTCCGAAAGGAGACCCTCCCCGAGGTATTGGCTTTTGATCACGCGCGTATTTTACACGATTATTACGCGTGGAAAGCGTTGATGGAAGGGTCGGAATAGCGCCTGCAAACCATAATCACAGGCTGCTTTATGCAGAGAACCATCCTCCATGTGGACATGGATGCTTTTTATGCATCGGTGGAACAGAGGGATAATCCCGAGTTCCGGGGAAAGCCTGTCATAGTGGGTGCCGCGCCTCGGCTAGGAAGGGGGAGAGGTGTTGTCTCTGCAGCATCGTACGAAGCTCGAAAGTATGGCATACACTCGGCCCAGCCGATTTCTCGTGCCTACCGACTCTGTCCTTTTGCCATTTTCCTGCCCGTGCGTGGCCGGCGGTATGTTCAGGTCAGCCGTAACATCATGGACATATTTCAGGCGTTTACGCCCCAGGTACAGGCCGTCAGTCTGGATGAAGCATTCCTGGATATGACCGGCTGTGAGCGGCTTTTCGGACCGGCCGAGAGAGTCGGCCGGGAAATCAAAAGACGAATCCGGGACCAGGAAGGACTGACGGCATCGGTGGGTATTGGAACCAACAAGCTTGTGGCCAAGATTGCATCAGACCTGGAAAAACCCGATGGTTTTGTCGTCGTTCGTCCCGATGATGTCCAAGAATTTCTGTCTGCCTTACCCGTGAAAAAATTATGGGGCATCGGGAAAAAAACAGAAGAAAAGCTGGCCATGCTGGGAATCAAGACCGTGGGGGATTTGGCATCGGTACCCAAAAAAACGTTGATGGATATAGCCGGGAAGATGGGACAAGTCTTATGGAATCATGCCCGTGGCCTTGATGACAGTCCTGTGATTTCAGACCGGGAAGCCAAGTCCGTCAGTAATGAGATCACCTTCAACAAGGATGTCGATGATCGATCCAAGCACCTGGAAACCCTGCTCAGCCTCTCGGAAAAGGTGGGATACAGACTTCGAAAACACGAGTGGGTTGGTAAAACCGTTGTACTCAAAGTCCGATTGGAGGATTTCTCCACATACGTGCGTCATACGACACTTCCAAAACCCATTTATCTGAGTGAAGCTATTTATTCGGAAGTATACACACTATACGACAACCTGGATGTTCATCAAGCCGTACGACTGCTGGGCGTAGGAATGACACAACTGTCTTCCGCACGGCAGCAACAGCTCATGCTTTTCCATGAAGAAGATGAAAGACGCAAACGGGTGACGGAAGCTATGGATACTTTAAAGGCTCGGTTTGGCGAGGACGTCATCGGTCGTGGCGGTACGATGAAGAGAGAAGAAAGCTAAAAGATGCTCCGAAAACGGGTTGACAATAGAGATGCAAAATCGTAAATTATAGGCCGATAAATTTGTGTCGGATGGAGTAGAGACAAAAAAACGATCAATCATATTTTAACAGATGTAAGCAAGCATTTACTTGAATGTGTGAAAACGACGATTGCTTAAGCATACGAGGGTAGGTTCTATGCCGTTGACCGGAAAGTAACCAGGGCGACGGTGTTTTTTATTGTGGTATCGAGAATAAAAATGTTCCATGGTCTAAAAATGATGAATCGGAAGCCAAGAAAAGATATCGGATCATGGCACATTTATTGTTATCAGTGTTTACAGGAAAGGAGATTTATTGATTGCTTGTGATTCCTTTTCTGTATTTAAAAAGTTCGATTTTACGATGAACGTCTACTATTATTAGCCATGAAATTGAGATTCAAACCCACCATTTTGACATCACATCATTTGCGATATGCAATCCTTGCTCTCATCGTTTGTGTTATTGCAGTGTTATACGTGTTTCATCTGTTCATTCCGTGGACAGTACCTAAGGAGATCGGAATCATAGAAGTCACTATTCAAAGGGGGATGACACCCAGCGACATCTCGGCTCTCCTGAAAGAGAGCGGAGTCATTCGGAGCGAGAAAAAATTTCTTTTCGGGGCTAAGCTATTGGGCGTTACACGGAAGCTTCAAGCCGGTCGGTATGTATTTCAGGGTAGACTGAACAATTACGCGGTGTTGAGCAAATTATTCAAGGGAGACGTTGTCACCGAACAAGTAACCATACCCGAAGGAAGTCGAGCAACCAAGATAGCGGGCATCTTGAACGAAACGTTAAACATCGATTCAGTTCGCTTTGTATCCCTTGTTCACGATTCCTCCTACTGTCGTGCGCAAGACATTGATGCTTCGACATTGGAGGGATACCTCTATCCCGATACGTACCGGTTTCATATGAACACGTCTCCTGAGGAGACGATTCAGCGCATGCTTTCTCGATTCCGGGAAGTCTTCCAGGATTCGCTGATCCAACGGGCTGGGCAAAACGGTATGACGGTTCATCAAGTCATCACACTAGCGTCGATCGTTGAGGGGGAGGCGGCCCTGGATTCCGAAAGGTCTATCATTGCTGCCCTATACCTGAATCGATTGAAGCGAAACATGCTTCTCCAAGCCGATCCAACGATTCAGTATATCATCAAAGATGGTCCTCGAAGGCTTCTGAATAGAGACCTGCAAATCGATTCTCCGTACAACACATACATATACCCGGGGCTACCGCCAGGGCCCGTAAACAGTCCGGGCATCGCATCGATTCTGGCCGTGATTTACCCGGATACAGTCAATTATCTCTATATGGTGGCCAACGGAGATGGGTCTCACGCGTTCTCAAGAACAATGCGTGAACATCTGCAGGCCAAAGCGCGTTTCGACCGCGTTCGCCGGAATTCAACACGATATCGCCGATAATCATCTTTCGATGCAGGAGTGTTTTTGGTCAAAAAACAATCGAATTTTCTTTCCGATTTAAATCCCGATCAGCGGCAGGCCGTGGAGGCCACGGAAGGACCTGTCCTGATCCTCGCAGGAGCAGGAAGTGGAAAGACGCGAGTGTTAACATACCGTATCGCACACATTCTCGATCAACAAAAGGCCGCTCCGTGGGAAATCCTTGCCATGACCTTCACGAACAAGGCAGCCTCTGAGATGAAAGAGCGTGTGAAAGTATTGGTGGGTTCGGACAAGAATGTATGGCTCGGTACGTTCCATTCTGTTTTTGCTAAAATTCTGCGATGGGATGTCAGCAACATCGGGTACAGTTCCGAATTCGTTATTTATGACGCCGATGATCAGGAGCGCCTGGTAAAATACATATTGGCGGACATGGGGATCAATCCCAAGGAGTATGCGCCGAAATCGATACGGAATATCATCAGCAGGCAGAAAAACAGCCTGGTAAGCCCCGAATCGTACGCGTCTTCGGTCAACTCACCCTTTGAGAAGGTTGTGGCACAAATCTATCCCTTATATCAGGATCGGCTTCGTGATAACATGGCGTTTGATTTTGACGATCTCATCGCTATGCCCATCCGGCTGTTCTCCGAGTGCCCCGACATCTTGAAAAAATATCAGGCACGGTTTCGGTATATCCTGGTGGATGAGTACCAGGATACCAACAAGGCTCAGTATATGCTCCTTCACCACCTGGCGAAAGACAGTCGTAATTTATGTGTGGTCGGCGACGACGATCAATCGATATACCGATGGAGGGGAGCAGACCTTCGGAATATCATTGAGTTCGAAAAAGATTTTCCCAATTATCATCTTTTTCGCCTGGAGCAAAATTACCGGTCTACACAAACGATACTGCAGGCTGCCAATTCTGTGATCGAGAATAACAAAGACCGCAAAGGCAAGACATTGTGGTCGGATCGCGAGAAGGGCGATCCTGTGGAGTTGATGGAGGTGGTGGACGAGAGGGAAGAGGCTCAAAAGGTTGTTGAGAGTATAAAAGAAGAGGTCTTCAAGGGAAAGCGATCCTTTCACGAATTTGCCGTCCTGTACCGCACGAATGCGCAGTCCCGTTCCCTGGAAGACGGCCTTCGACGCAGCGGAATGTCGTACACGATTGTCGGAGGCGTTCGATTCTATGAGCGAAAAGAAATCAAGGATGTTCTGGCATACCTGAAGCTGATATGCAACCCCAGAGACAGCTTGAGCTTGAAACGCATCATTAACTTTCCGCTGCGCGGTATTGGGGAGAGCACCCTGAGGCGGATCGAGGCCTGGGCGCTGAACAACGGGTTGGATTTGTTTCGGGCGATAGGAGAGGTAGAAGCTATTCCAGATATTCCTTCCCGGATAAAAAAGAGCGTGGTTGCCTTTCATGTCATGATGCAAAAATACATCGCGTTAAAGGATAAGATTACGCCCAACGAATTGGTGCGTACCGTGGTCGATGAGACGGGTCTCCTGACGATGTATAAGGGTGATACCAGTGTCGAGGGCCAGGGGCGAGCCGAAAACATCCGGGAATTCTTATCGGCCGTTGGCGAGTACGTCGATTCCTCCGAGTCTCCCAGCCTGTCGGGATTCTTGGAGGAAGTCTCATTGGTCACCGATATCGACTCCTGGAACGACAAATCCAACGCCATCACGTTGATGACACTCCATTGTGCCAAGGGTCTCGAATTTCCCGTTGTATTCATCACCGGGTTGGAAGAGGGATTGTTCCCCGTCCCCAGGAGCCTGGATGAACCCGAAGCCCTGGAGGAAGAGCGTCGTCTTTTTTATGTGGGTTTGACGCGTGCCAAGGATAAAATCTATTTATCATGGGCCGAAAGACGACGGTTATTCAGTGACATGAATTTTAGGATCCCCTCTCGATTTTTGGATGAAATCGATCCGGATGTCGTTAGAAAAACAAAACCTGCGAGGCAGCAGGTACGCTTTGAACGCTCTCGGTTCCACAAGAGAATCACGGAGCAATTCGACACACATCCAGAGTATGAATCGTTTTCCCAGGAAGATACCTGTTTTCAGCAGGGAACGCGGGTTCGTCATGAGATGTTTGGCAATGGTACCATCGTGAATATGGAGGGCACGGGTGCCAAAAAGAAAGTCGTGGTCCAGTTCGAGAACGGCGTCAAAAAAAAATTTCTACTCCAGTATGCCAGGTTTGATTCCCTGTGACGCGAGTCTCGTAGTTTATACAGCATGAACCCTCAGTAACACACAATCATTTTTTTTCCTTTTTGTGGACTATCCCTCATTTGCGCCGTTCCAAACCATCAAACCATCTGAATAGAACATCGATTCAGCTTGTTTTGACACAGTTGATGACTTGCCACGCACGCCCTATCGGTCACAAAAGTAGATAGGATGACATAATTGGCTGATTCCGATACGTTGACTTTAGCGCATCCACCCATTTGGAAACCATCTGACGAGTCGATAATGTTGACGTCATCTGAGTGTGCCAGTGTCAGACAATCTGTGTTTTATGCATCTTCTTTTAGATTACATGAATGATTCCGATTTGCCATCCTCTTCATACCCCAGGCTCTCTTGACATTCATCATACGATTTGGTATATTTAAAACAATGTTTTTCAATAAGATTTTGCAAGAGTCATTGACTAATAGCAAACAGCTGCATCCTCAGGAATCATGAATTAGTTTGACCGTCGTCCATGGAAAGAACAACACGCGAATTTTATAAGGAACCCACGCTGCGTATCGCCGTTGCTGAGGGTCAAAAACACCTGGATTTCAGTGTAAGCGGCCCATTTACCTTGCAGGATGATCTTGGCCAGAACGTCATGGAAAAGATTTCATCGGATCGCAAGTGGAGAGTTAAACTCGAATCGTACGATCCTCCCCAGTTTGTTTACGCACTGCAAACACTGATTACTCAGAATAGAAGCGACGCCCAACGTCTTGTCCAGAAATTCATGAGAGACGGGTACGAAGCACGAATACAGACCATCGGGAATCCTGTCAGTTTCAACGGCGACCTCGTATCCAATAACACACATTTTCGAGTTCTCGTGGGCGAATTCAACTCTGCGGAGGATGCTTTTTCATACGGCTGGCCGCTGTTCAGAAAATACGATGTCGAAGTGGTTCGGGAGAAGCTTCGAGAACCCAGGGGACAAATGGAAGTGTTCGATGCGGAGTATGAACGATCGGCCAAAGTGCTCAACGGCATTACTCTGAGATCATCGATATCGGGCGCAAATGCTACATTATGGAATGGTCATCATACGTGCCACCGATCTATCTTTGACCGCTCTTATGCATTACCTTTGCAATTCCGTATCGGGAATAACGGGACCATAAGAGCTATATGTGAGTTACCTATCGAAACCTACATGAAGGGCGTTCTCCTGCAAGAGATGGGACGGAATTATCCCCTGGAAGCCTTGAAGAGTCAAGCCGTGGCTTCCAGAGGACTGGCTTTGGCTCGGATAGGTTTGAGTCATCTCCAAGACCCATTTGATCTATGCAGCGAGGATCACTGCTTGTTGTATAATGGTTTCTTCGAATCCGATCCACTCATAGAAAGGGCGGTGGAGGAGACAAAGGGTGAGGTTTTGGTGTATAACAATGTGTTATGCGAAACGCTGTACACCCCTCTGTGCGGCGGCCACACGGAGGATCAATACGTATCGGAAACAAAGCCAACAGCTCCCTACATTCGAGCCATCGTAGATGGTCCTGCAAGTATTCAGAAACCCCAGAGCCTGCTGGACGAACGGAACGTATCGCGATGGGTGTCGTCGAGTCCCGATGTATACTGCAATCCGGAGTCGCAGGAATGCTTGAATACCATCGATCACAAGCATAAGATGTTTCGATGGGAAGTGTCGTACACAAGGCAGAAACTGGAAGAAATCATCCGACGTAAAACAGGAGAAGACATCGGAACGTTGTTCGACATTATCCCGATAAAAAGAGGAAGTTCGGGGCGTTTAACGGAGATTGAAATCCTCGGCAGCAGGAAAAACATACGAATCCGAAGAGAATACAACATTCGACGGGCATTATCACCCCACACCCTGAACAGCAGTTGTTTTGTGATCGATGTCGATCTGGGCGGCGACGGCATTCCGCTCAATTTATCTTTTATCGGGGCGGGTTCCGGCCATGGTGTGGGAATGTGTCAAGCAGGGGCTACGGTCATGGCTTTGGAAGGGAAGACGTACAGGGACATTCTGCGGTATTATTATAAAGACAGCAAGCTTCAAAGGATTTATTAACTACGAAAAAGGAACGACCCATTGATGAATGATGAGTTAAAAAGCCGACTTGAAGATTCTGAAGCGCGTATCCAGAAACTTCGGGGGCATCTTTGACATACAGGCGAAACGAGAAAAAATTGAACAATTAGAGATGCAGAGTTCCCACCCCGATTTTTGGAACGATAACGAGAAGGCCCAGGATGTTTTGAAAGAACTGACGGAGCTTAAAGACTGGAACGACGCCTGGAGCGACATAGATACGAAATACAAAGACCTCACTGTCCTTCTGGATCTGGCTAGCGAAGAAGACGATGAGGCCACATTCAACGAAGTTTCCGCAGAGCTGGATCAGCTGGAAGAAGCCATCGACGACCTGGAATTACGCCGGATGCTGGGAGGGCAGGACGATTCCAAGAGCGCTATTCTGACGATACACCCGGGAGCCGGGGGCACGGAATCTCAGGATTGGGCAGAGATGCTTTTTCGTATGTATCTACGGTATGCCAAAGACTCCGGCTTTGAAGTGGATGTGATGGATCTCCTGGGCGGCGATGAAGCAGGCATCAAGAGCGCCTCCATCGAAGTCAAGGGCAAGTATGCCTACGGATACTTAAAGGCCGAGGCCGGAGTTCATAGGCTGGTTCGCATCTCGCCTTTTGATGCCAATAAGAGACGGCACACATCGTTCGCTTCTGTGTTTGTCTATCCTGAAGTGGATGAGAATATCGAGGTCGTCATCAACCCATCCGATCTGCGGATCGATACATACCGGGCGTCGGGAGCAGGTGGGCAGCACGTCAATAAGACGAGCTCGGCCGTACGGATTACACACATTCCCACCAGCATCGTCGTCCAGTGCCAGAACGAACGATCTCAATTCCAGAACAAGGCGAATGCCATGAAAATCCTGGCAGCGCGGCTTTACCAGAAAAAGAGAGAAGAAGAAGAATCCAAACGCGAGGCCATCGAGAAACAGAAGAAAGAGATCGCCTGGGGCAGTCAGATACGCTCGTACGTGTTCCATCCTTATACGATGGTCAAGGATCATCGCACGGATGTGGAGACATCCAACGTCCAGGGTGTGATGGACGGCAATTTGGACGCGTTCATCAAGGCATACCTCTTGGAGTTTGGTGATTCATGATGAAGGAGACGGTTATTTGAGCGCTTTCGACGAACTGAGAATGCAAAGACTGGAAAAGCTGAATAAATTGCAAAGTTTGAAGGTGGTGCCTTATGCGTACGGATACGACCAAACCCATCTTGCCCAGGAGGTCATCGAATCGTACACGGCAGGTGGCGACAAGCATGACAATGTGTCCAGTGCGGGGCGGTTGATGTCGTTGCGGAGAATGGGCAAAGCGTCCTTTGCCCATCTCATGGATCGAACGGGGCGTATCCAAATCTACGTGAAACAGGATGAAGTCGGACCAGACACGTACGAGGTTTTCAAGCAATTGGACTTGGGAGACATCATCGGCGTGAAAGGAACCGTCTTCAAGACCAAAACCGGTGAGATTACGGTTCTGGTGAAAGAACTGTCCGTTCTATCCAAATCCTTGAGGCCCATGCCCATCGTCAAGGAGAAAATTCAGGACGATGAAAAGATCGTGTACGATGCCTTCAAAGACAAGGAAATGCGATACCGTCAGCGATACGTCGATCTCATCGTTAGCCCCGAGGTACGGCAGGTTTTCATCGGTCGTTCACGAATCGTTTCCATCATACGGCGGCACCTGGAAGAGAAGGGATATATTGAAGTAGAGACTCCGGTTTTACAGCCTCTGTATGGGGGGGCGTTTGCACGTCCGTTCGTGACTCATCATAATGCCTTGGATACCACGCTCTACCTTCGCATTGCCGACGAACTCTACCTCAAAAGACTCATCGTCGGGGGTTTGTACGGCGTGTTCGAAATCGCCAAGGATTTCCGGAACGAGGGCATGGATCGGGATCACAACCCGGAATTCACGATGCTGGAAATCTACGTGGCCTACCAGGATTACACGTTCATGATGGATCTCGTGGAAGACCTGATATGTACCATAAGCAAGAAACTGATGGGAGGCACATCCTTCACGTATCAGAATCAGTCCATCGATGTGACGCCTCCATGGAAACGCATGACTTATTTTGGAGCCATCCAGGAATACGCAGGGGTCGATCTCCAAGAGAAAACCGAAAAAGAATGTCTCGCGGTTGCCAAACAGTTGAACATCGAACTGGAAGGATCGGAAGATCGGGGGGCCATTCTGGATGCCATTTTTGGTGAATTCGTCGAACCGAAATTGATTCAGCCGACGTATATCATGGACTATCCTCTGGAAATATCCCCCCTGGCCAAGAAGCATCGCTCTCAGGAAGGATTGGTCGAACGATTCGAGGGATTCATTGCTGGAAAGGAAATCTGCAACGCATTCAGCGAGCTCAACGATCCGCAGGATCAGCGGGCACGTTTCGAAGAACAGGCCCGGTTAAAGGCCGAGGGCCTCGATGATGCCATGCTCATCGACGAAGACTACATCCGTGCTTTGGAATACGGTATGCCACCTGCAGCAGGATTGGGAGTCGGCATCGACCGTCTGGTCATGCTCCTTACGGATGCAGCTTCCATACGCGATGTTATTCTGTTTCCTCAGATGCGGCCTGAAACCATGTAAGCGGTGAGAGATGACACGACTACCGTATGAATTTTTTATTGCGCGACGCTATCTGCAGAGCAGACGTAAGACAGGATTTATCAATCTGATCACGTACATATCGATTATTGGGGTGACGATTGGCGTTGCCGCCCTGATCATCGTTTTATCCGTCATGAACGGGTTCGAGACCGAAGTACGCTCCCGTATCGTGGGTTTTGACACACACATTCGGTTACGCACGTACCACGATGAGGGCATGGATCTGTACCCAGCAGTCATGCAGGAAATTAAGGATGTCCCTCACATCGTGGGGATGTCGCCGTATATCGATGAGAAGGGCCTGATTCGATTCGGGACCAACAGTGACGGCGTCATGGTGAGGGGATCCGATCCTGAAACCATCAACGATGTATCCGAGCTCGGCAAGAACATCGTTTACGGTAAGCTCGACATCGGCATGGTCCAACGAGAGGGTGAACGCACACTGCCCGGCATCGTCCTGGGACGTTACCTGGCCGATCGGTTGATGGTGGACGTTGGGGACGAGGTAGTCATCATCAGTTTGACGGGCGTTTATTCCATGCTGCAGATACCCGAGGTGAAACAGTTTGTGGTGACCGGATTTTTCGAAACAGGGATGTACGAGTACGACAACACGTACGTGTACATCGGCCTGGAGCCGGCACAGAAACTCTTCAAGCTGGGAGACAAGGTATCGGGAATCGAAATCCGGCTGGACAATCTTTACAAAGCCAATGATGTCGTGAAACACATCGATCAGATTCTCGGTTTTCCGTACTACGCGCTTACCTGGTTCGAGATGAGACAGACGCTGTTTTCCTGGATACAGTTGGAGAAATGGGCCATGTTCATCGTCCTATCGTTGATCATTCTCGTGGCCGCGTTCAACATCATCAGCACGCTCATTATGTTCGTGATGGAAAAGACGAGAGAAATCGGCATCCTGAAGGCCATGGGTGCCGCATCCCAGGGTATTACCCGTATTTTTATCTACGAGGGTATCGTCGTGGGGATCGTAGGCACTGTGTTGGGATTTATAATCGGCTATTCCCTGTGTTGGGCCCAGCTTAAATACAAGTTTTTCTCATTGCCGGGCGATGTCTATTTTATCAACACGCTGCCCGTGAAAATGGAGCCCCTCGATTTTGTCTTCATCGGTGTGGCCGCCATGCTCATTTGTCTGATAGCAGCGGTTTATCCGGCCAGGAAGGCCTCGAACCTGGAACCCGTAGACGCCATACGGTATGAATGATGGAAAACGATTGATGGAAACGAAGAAGACACACATCCTGGCAGCCGTGAATATTCATAAGAGTTATCCCATGGGTAAGTCGTCGGAGTTAAAGGTACTGAAGGGCATCGATATGGATATCTATCAAGGGGAGATTCTTGCCATCATCGGACCTTCGGGCGTGGGGAAGAGTACGTTGCTCCATATTTTAGGCGCTCTGGACAGGCCAAAAACAGGGAGTGTGCGTATCGGTGATACCGACGTTTTTTCCATGGGAGATCAACAGCTGGCCGGTTTTCGTAACAAGCGTGTTGGCTTTGTCTTTCAGTTCCACCACCTGTTACCTGAGTTTACGGCACTGGAAAACGTGGCCATGCCGGGATTGATCGCACGTAGGAATTCCAAGGAGGTCTATCAAACGGCCAGGGAACTGCTGGAGGAAGTCGGTCTCGAGGAGAGGATGGAGCATAGACCGCGGGAACTCTCCGGGGGTGAGCAGCAGCGTGTGGCTTTTGCCCGTTCTTTAGTGAATGATCCCGTGATGGTGCTGGCAGATGAGCCTTCGGGGAATCTCGACTTAACCAACAGCATGGCCCTCCATGAACTCATCTGGAATCTCGTTCAAAAGAAGAAGAAAACATTCGTCGTGGTCACGCACAACCGCGATTTGGCAGCCAAGGCCGATAGAATCATCGAACTTTACGACGGTCGGATAAAATCCAATGTTATGCGAAAAATGCCATAAACGAGAAGTTATGGTTAAATTTACACAAGTCATCGGTTCTGAAAAAAAGACCGTGAATCTCTGCAAGCAATGTGCAGAAGAGCAAGGCTTGAATAATCCGTTGCTGGATATATCCAAAGTGTTCGGAAAGATCATCGTCGCCATTCTCAGCGATCATCTGGCTACCAAATCTGCCCAAGAAATAGTCGAGACCAAAGATAACGTGTGTGAGTTGTGTGGATTATCCTGGGCCGATTTTGAAAAAACGGGTCGATTGGGGTGCCCCCATTGTTACGATGTGCATATAGATCATTTGAACCACTTGCTCCGTCGATTGCATGGCAACAACCGGCATATCGGAAAGCTTAGTCGTCAGGTAGATGATAGACAGGAATCTCTTGACTCGCTGAAAAAGAAGCTGGAGAGAGCCATTAAAACAGAAGATTATGAAACGGCTGCTGAGCTCCGCGATTCGATACGCCTGATTGAGCATAAACAGGGAACTTCGTCGTCGTGAGTGACGTAATAGACAAGATGTGTAAACGAGTGGCAGGATGGTTATCCGGAAAAGGGAAGGATGCCGATATTGTTATCAGCAGTAGGGCAAGATTGGCTCGAAATTTGCAAAACATCCCCTTTGTGGACCGGGCCAGCGAGAATCAGCAAAAGGCTGTGCTCCAGAAAGTAGTGAAGGTAGCGGAAGATTCGAAGATTCTTCGGGACGCTCACTATTTTGATTTACAGGAGCTCCAAGCCCTGGACCGCGAACTGTTCATGGAGAAACGAATCATCAGTGCTGATTTCGTGAGTAGGGATCATGCCAGAGGATTCTTGGTTACTTCCGACGAAGAAACGAGCGTGATGATTAACGAAGAGGATCACGTCCGTATCCAGACGATACGTGCGGGATTTTCTTTGAATGAAGCATGGGAGTACATATATAGGGTGGATAGAGAATTATCCCAAGAATTAGATTATGCATTCTCTGAACGATTAGGTTACCTGACGGCCTGTCCCACGAATGTCGGCACCGGCGTCCGGTTTTCCGTTTTCATCCATCTGCCAGTGCTCTCCTTTACCGGGGAGATCGAAGATATCTTTGAACAGATGATTCCGGCTGGCGTCACCATACGCGGTTTCCTGGGAGAGGGTAGCCAATCGATAGGTAATTTTTTCCAGATTTCGAACCAATATACTCTGGGCTGGACGGAACAGGGTATTTTGGATCGAGTTGTACCGCTGATCGAACGCTTTATTTCTCTCGAGCGGCAAGCCCGGGAAAACGTGATGAACGGGAAAGAGCGCATCATGATAGAGGATAAGATTTACCGAGCACGGGGTGTGTTATCCCATGCGCGCATTCTGTCTTCCATGGAATTTTTGAACCTTCTCTCTGCACTCCGTTTGGGAGTGGATTTGGGATTTTTCCCCGATGTCAAAGAGGGGCCGTTCAATGAGTTGATCGTCATTACCCAACCGGCCCATATACAGAAATTACAAGGCAAGGTGCTGACCGAGCGGGAGAGGGATGAGATACGGGCACGATGGGTCAAAGAAAAACTGCATTTGAATTGAAAGGACACATTTTCTGAAGGATCTAAATTATGATAAGGAATAATTTCTCACAAAGGGTTCAAGTGGTTATCCAGCTATCCCGAGAGGAAGCTCTTCGGTTGGGTCACGACTACATCGGAACCGAGCATCTCCTTCTGGGACTCATTCGGGAAGGAGGGGGGATCGCCATCGAGATACTCCAGAACCTGGATCAGGATTTGGATGAGTTGAAAAAAGCCATCGAGGATTCTGTCCGGTCGACGGGTGGCACGGTGACCATGGGCAATATACCGTTCACGAAGAGAGCCGAGAGAGTGCTTCGTGTCGCGGCTGCCGAGGCTGAACGGTTTAAATCCAATGTCATCGGTACGGAACATCTGTTGTTGGCATTGCTCAAGGACCCGGAGGGGGTGGCATCCCAGGTTCTCCAGAGTTTCGATGTTTCCTACGACCTCGTCCGGGAAGAACTGGAGAATATCTTACGAGGAAGCTCTTCGTCAGAGGATAAGGAGTCGAAGGATAAATCGCAAACACCCGCCCTCGATCATTTTGGCAGAGACCTTACGGAACTGGCCCGGAAAGATGAACTGGACCCGGTCATCGGCAGGGAACAGGAAATCCAGAGAGTAGCACAAATCCTGTCCCGCCGGAAGAAGAACAATCCCGTTCTGATCGGGGAACCCGGCGTGGGTAAGACAGCCATTGCCGAGGGTTTGGCCATGCGCATTGTCGAAAAAAAGGTGTCGCGTATTCTCCACAACAAGCGCGTCATCACTCTGGATTTGGGTGCCATCGTTGCCGGTACGAAATACCGTGGTCAGTTCGAAGAGCGTATGAAAGCCATCATGAACGAATTGGTAAAGTCGAAGAACATCATTCTTTTCATCGACGAACTCCATACCATCGTCGGTGCCGGAGGTGCCTCGGGTTCGTTGGATGCCAGTAATATGTTTAAGCCCGCGTTATCCAGGGGCGAATTGCAGTGCATCGGGGCGACAACACTCGACGAATACCGTCAGTATATCGAAAAAGATGGTGCTCTGGAGAGGCGGTTCCAGAAAGTAATGGTAGACCCGCCCAGTGTGGATGATACACTAGCCATACTCAAAGGATTGAAAGAACGGTACGAAAAACATCACAGAGTCAAATATACAGAGGAAGCGATCCAAGCCGCGGTTCGGCTCTCCGACCGGTATATTACAGATAAATATCTGCCCGATAAAGCCATCGATGTCATGGATGAAGCCGGCTCCAAGGTACACCTGGCCAATATCTCTGTCCCCAGGGAAATCACTATCCTGGAAGAACGGTTGAAAGTCATTCGGAATGAGAAGGACAATGTGATCCGCAATCAGGAATTCGAAAAAGCGGCCGTGCTCCGTGACAGGGAAAAACGATTGATCAACGAACTCCAAGAGGCGAAGGATCGATGGGAGGATGCGGTCGGCGAGGTATTGGCAGAAACGAACGAGGAAGACATCGCCGAGATCGTATCGATGATGACGGGCATTCCCGTGTCCCGGGTGGCTCAATCAGAATCCGAGAAATTGCTCCAAATGGCGGACGCGTTGCGTGAGAAGGTGGTGGGACAGGACGAAGTGATCGACTTGATGAGCAAAGCCATCCGGAGAACCCGGGCGGGCCTGAAAGACCCCAGGAGGCCTATCGGTTCTTTTGTCTTTCTGGGACCCACGGGCGTGGGTAAGACGTACCTGGCGAGAGTCCTGGCGAAATACCTCTTCGAGGACGAGAACGCGCTGATACGCGTCGATATGTCGGAATTCATGGAAAAGTTTGCCGTATCCCGTATGACCGGCGCACCTCCCGGTTATGTAGGCTACGAAGAAGGCGGTCAGCTGACGGAGAAAGTACGGCGCCATCCGTATTCCGTGGTCCTGCTGGATGAAATCGAGAAAGCCCATCCCGATGTGTTCAATCTTTTACTCCAGATTTTGGATGAGGGTCATTTGACCGACGGACTGGGACGTAAGGTGGATTTTAAGAATACGATTCTCATCATGACGTCGAATTTGGGCACACGTTCTGTGCGGAAAGGCGGCTTCGGATTCGGTCAGACAGACGGTGACGTGGATTACGATAAAATGAGATCGATGATGATGGATGAAACCAAACGCTTGTTCACACCGGAATTCCTCAACCGGATCGATGAAATCGTCGTCTTTCGACCCTTGAAGCGAGAACATATCCTCAAAATCATCGATATCACGATGGAAGAAATGCTGGAGAGCATGAAAGACAGGGATATTCATATTTCGCTGTCCGAGAAGGCCAAAGAATTCCTGACAGACAAAGGATACGATCCTGTTTACGGCGCCCGTCAGGTTAAGCGAACACTGCGGAAATACATCGAAGATCCCATTGCCGAAGAACTCCTTAAAGGAAAATTCCGAGACGGAAGCCATATTCAGGCCCGGTGCAAGAAAGACGAGCTGGAGTTCGTAGAGATACAAAAATCGAAACCAAAAGAGAAAAAATCCAACGTCAAACCGAAGGAGGTAGATCCTCAGAAATCGGTTTAACAGACGGGAAACATAGAGGAAAGGAATCCACATCATGAAACGCCGCGATTTTCTCAAGTCGAGTGCGGGAGCTGCGGCCGCTCTCACATTCCTACCCCAATCGACCATTTTATACGGACAATCCGATAGACCCGATCTTGTCGTCACCCAAAACGGAACACCCGAGTTGTTGGTGCGGAAAGCCGTAGAAGCGCTAGGCGGCATGTCCCGATTCGTGAGCAAGGGAGACGAGGTCGTCCTTAAACCCAACATTTCCTGGGATCGGGTGCCCCCCCAGGCGGCGACGACGAATCCCGATGTCGTGGCCGAGGTCGTACGGATGTGTCTGGAGGCGGGTGCGAAAAAGGTGAAAATATTCGACCGCACCCTGAACGAACCCAAGCGGTGCTATAAAAGAAGCGGTATCGAGAAAGCGGCCAGCGAAGCCGGCGCCGATGTTCAACATATTTATGACCGACGATTCAAGAAGGTGAAATTTCCTGAGGGTGAGGTGGTCAAATCTTGGGAATTGTATCAGGATGTGCTGGAAGCAGACTGTATTATCAATGTGCCCATCGCCAAGCATCACAGCATCGGTGGTATGTCTCTGGGCATGAAGAATTTAATGGGATTCCTTGGAGGCAATCGGGGTAAATTCCATCGTGATTTCAACATTAAAATTGTAGATTTGAATACACGAGTAAAGCCGGACCTGACGATTCTGGACGCTTACCGCATGCTCCTGCGCAACGGGCCCAGTGGGGGGAATTTGGCCGACGTGGAAGAGAAAAAAATGGTTATCGCGGGTACGGATGCCGTGGCCGTGGATAGTTACGGTGCCACGCTGTTCAACCTGCAGCCTCAGGGTGTCGCTTTCCTGCAGGAAGCACAGAAGCGCGGCCTGGGTGAGTCAGACCTCCAGAAGTTACGTATACAAACCATATCCTTAACATCTTAAACTGGAAACCCACATGCGGACCGCCAGACGTATTACACAAATTGTTTTTTTACTCATATACATCGTCCTTTTTTTCCTAGCCACATATCCACTGACATCCAGCCTACCCGTAGATTTTTTCCTTAGATTGGACCCTCTGTTGGGATTATCGTCGACCCTGGCAGAGCGTTCCTTCTTCATCAAAATCGTCCCATCGCTCGTACTGCTCGTCCTGACGGTCGTGCTGGGTCGATTTTTTTGCGGATGGGTCTGTCCGCTGGGAACGACCATCGATGGATTCGACAATACGGTAAAAGCGAAATACGTGAATGAGAAAGCATCCCGTTACAAATGGATTAAATTCACCATCCTCATGGCCGTGTTCGTGGGTGCTCTGGTTTCTGTACAATTGGCCGGTTTCGTGGATCCTATCCCTCTGTTCACACGAACGGTGGTTACCGTTCTGTATCCTCTTTTTGTTCTGATTACCGACGGATTCCTCGGCCTCCTCATGGCCATTCCTTTCTTGGAAGAAGCGGTGTTCGGTCTGCACGAATCGCTACGGGGCGTCCTTCTTCCCATCAACATCATGGTATTTCGCGGTAGCGTACTCATCGCGATAATATTTCTGGCCATATTACTCCTTGCTTTCATCCATCGTCGGTTTTGGTGCCGGAATCTCTGTCCGTTGGGAGCTCTGTTGGGACTCCTTTCACGATTTCGCTGGTACAGACGACGTGTCTCCGATTCATGCACAGAATGCGGACTCTGCCGGAAGAAATGCCGTATGGAAGCTATCCTTCCCGATTTCAAGACGGCAGACAACGTCGAGTGCATCTCGTGCATGGACTGTCAGGCTCTGTGTCCTGTGGATGCCATCGATTTTGGATTCACGAAGAATCGCGCATCTGCAAAAGTCGATTACAATCGCCGCAGGCTGATGGCGGCCGGAGCAGCCGGGCTCTTTTCTGTAGGTCTTATCAAGACGGGGTTCTCCAGACCCGAGGATAAGACGAGAGTCATTCGTCCCCCGGGGGCCATGGAAGAGCCGGAATTCCTGGATCGATGTATACGGTGCGGTGAGTGTATTCGTGTCTGTTCGACATCCGGCGCCGGACTGCAGTACGCCATACTGGAAAGTGGATGGGAAGGGATTTGGACGCCTGTGCTCATACCCAAAACCGGTTATTGTGAGTACAACTGCAACATGTGCGGTCGGGTTTGTCCCACGGGTGCCATCCGGCCTCTGCCTCTTCAGGAGAGGCAAGAGATGAAGATGGGTACGGCTCACTTCGACAAGACACGCTGTATTCCGTGGTACTACGGTGAAAACTGCATGGTATGCGAGGAACATTGTCCTCTGCCGGATAAGGCTATCAAATTTCGCGAGTCGGATGTTGTTACCATCGACGGAGAGGAGACCACAGTACTCCTGCCGTATGTGGACGAATCCCTCTGCATCGGTTGCGGGATATGCGTCAATCGATGTCCGGTGGAAGGTGATCGGGGTATTTTCCTCACAAATGCCGACGAGGAACGATGGAAGGGCTGACATAGGCTTAGCCCTGTACTGCACTCCTTATTCGGTTATGTATCTGTTTCGTTCTTTCGAGACAATTTAAGCCATGGAGGAAGCCGATGAAACGAATGGTCATTTGCTGTTCTGTGATTTTGCTTTCTATTCTTATCGCAGGAAGCACCGCATTCGGGCAATTTGGATTTCGAAAGGGTATTAAAGTAGGTAATAATTGGGCCACCATCAGTGGAGATGAATATCCAGAATCCAGACAAGCACTCGCCGGTGGAATTGCCGTTGAGTTCAATTTAATGCCATTATTTTCGTTCGAATTGGATGTCCTGTATTCCCCCAGAGGAGCAGCACAAGAAGGCATCGAAACCAAGTTAAATTATATATCCGTGCCCATGGTCTTGAAAAAGAAATTCATACCTGTGGGAATACATCCCTATATCCTGGGTGGGCCCGAGTTTAACTTTCTGTTATCGGCCAAGCGAGAAGACGAGGATTTAAAGGATTTATTCACATCCGAGGATTTTGTCTTTGTCGTCGGAGCGGGGCTAGAATTTTCTTTTCTCAGAAACAGCGCTTATGTCGAGGCACGCTATTCGTACGGATTGAATAATATTTTTACAGATCCGGATGCGGAGGATGCAAAAAACCGTGTATCGCAGATTTTTTTCGGGGTGCTCTTTTAATCGTATGCAATACGACGACACACCGTATAACCGCCTTTTATAGCATTGCTTTTATCGCCCGGGAGAATAGGGTAACGACGGTATAAAACGTATTACTCGATAGCAATAATCAAGCAATCAGGATGAGAGACGTCTTCGTCTCTAAGATACTGGATTTCCAACAAATGAAGGAAACGTAACATGCGTACCCAAAGACATCCCTGGCGATT
>Ga0180438_10001578_pt1 | contig 40187 bp, 26 predicted proteins | sample SS_ome_12_FD_132455 | JGI IMG/M metagenome (GOLD analysis project Ga0180438, IMG submission 132455) | Hypersaline lake sediment archaeal communities from the Salton Sea, California, USA - SS_3_D_2 metaG | ecosystem: Environmental > Aquatic > Non-marine Saline and Alkaline > Hypersaline >... | reverse complement strand
TCCTTCATCAACTAAATGCAGCTCTCCGCCTAAAAGCAAACATCCCCAAATTTCAAATGTTGTTGCATCAAATACTGGTGCTCCAGTTAGTAATATCTTGGTTTCAGAAGATAACTCTATAAAGTTCGAATTCATTATTAATCTACTTATACTTCTATGTCTGATTAATACTCCTTTAGGTCTGCCTGATGATCCTGAGGTATACATTATATAGGCTAAATCCACTGATGATGTTACATTATTCAAGTTTTCATCATCACCTTTATATAGTTCCCCATCATCAAGATATATTCTTTTAAAATGATCTAATCTTCTATTTTTAAAACATTTTTTACTCAGGACTATATCAGTTGAACATTCAATTAACAGATAATGAATTCTTTCTATCGGATATTTCGGATCTATCGGTAAATATGCTCCCCCTGATTTTAAAGATCCCAATATTCCAATAATCATTTCCAATGACCGATCGATTATTAATCCGATAATTGTCTCTTTTTTTACTCCTCTCAATCTTAATTCATTAGCTAATTGATTTGCTTTTTTATTTAAATGGTTATAGGTTAATTGAATTTCTTTATATTTTAAACCAATTTTATTAGAGCTCTTTTTTACCTGTTCCTCGAATAATTCATGTACGGTTTTATCTTTAGGATAATCTACTTTTGTATCATTAAACTCATATACTATTTGATATTTTTCTTCTTTAGTTAAAATATCAATATCACTAATTTTTATGTCAGTATTTTCTAAAATAATTGATACTATATTTTTTAAATATTTTATAAATTTTTCTATGGTTTCTGTTTTAAATAATTTCGTACAATATTCTATAGTTAAAGAAAATCGCTCCCCAATATCAATCGCTGTTAAAATGAAATCAAATTTTGAAGTTCTATTTTTGTATTTATAATTACTCTTATTTTTAATATCTAAAACTTCTCCCCTATAATCAACTTGATTTACCATGTTAAAAACGACATCAAATATTGGATTTCTACTTTTATCTCTTCTTACGGATATTTTTTCTGCTAACTCTTCAAATTGATATTCCTGATTTTCAAATGAATTTAAAGTATGATCTTTTACTTCCTGTAAAAATTCTTTAAATGTTAAAGCCCCCTTAAGATAATTTCTCATCGGTAATGTGTTGACAAACATACCAATAATTCCCTCTAAATCTGGGTGCCTTCTTCCAGCTATGGGTGATCCAATTATTATATCTTCCTGGGAACTGAGCCTTGCCAGCAAAATATTAAAAATCCCCAATATTACCATATAATAAGTAAGATCATCATTTTTAGCTAGGTTCTTTATTAATCCAGTCTCTTTTTTGGTTAAACTAAAGCCTACTGTTGATCCTTCAAAACTCTGTAACAAAGGTCTTGAATAATCATATGGTAAATTTAAAACTGGCAACTCATCCGAATACAAACTAACCCAATAATCCTCTTGCTTTTTCATTAAACCTTGTTGGTCTTCAGAATTTTGCCACTCTGAAAAATCTTTGTATTGTAACCTGAGTGACGGTAACTCCTCTTCTGAAAATAATGAAAAAAACTCCCTCACCAATATATGTTGAGAAGTCCCATCTGTTATAATGTGGTGAAGATCAATTAATAAAATCGAATTTGAAAAATCAATGTTTATAATGCCAACCCTTAATAATGGAGCTTTGCTTAAATTAAAAGGCTTTACAAAATTCTTAATGATTTTTTCTTCCTCTAAGAGCGAATCCAGAGGTTTGCCCCTACATTGATTATTAAAAGACTCAATTCTGAAATTTACTTCATCGTGTATGATCTGAACTGGCTCTTCATTTAATACCTCAAATGATGTACGTAAACTCTCATGCCTGGCTATTATCCTTTTGAAAGCTATTTCCAGCCTTTCTATTTCTATATTTTCCTCTAGCTCCATTACTTCCGATATGTTATAGCTAATATTTCTATTTTCCATCTGCTGTAGAATAAATAATCTCTTCTGTGGTGAGGATAACTGGTAAAATTCTTTCTTTTCTGAGGCTTCTATATAATTATATTCATCACTGATTCCAGCTTTTATTAGTTTAGATAATCCCTCTATTGTGTGATGTAAAAACATCTCCCCTAAATTAATTTTAACCTTAAATTCTTTTTGTATTCTTGATATTAATATTGTTGCTTTTAAAGAATGCCCCCCTAACTCGAAAAAATTATCATTTATACTTATATTTTCAACTTCTACTCCCAGAATTTCTGACCATAACGACACCAACTTTCTCTCATCTTCATCTCTCGGTGCTAGATACCTTTCGCCTGCTTCTATTTTGGGCTCAGGTAACGTCCTTCTATCTATCTTCCCATTGGGTGTTAAAGGTATTCTATCTAATTGAACAAAATATGCAGGAATCATATAGTCAGGAAGTTTATCGGATAAATAACTCTTCAACTCTGAAAAAACATTTTTTTTCTCTCTCTTATTATCTGTAAAAACTATAAAAGAACATAAATATTTATCACCACCCTTATCCTCTCCACACATTACTACCGCTTCCTGTACCTCTTCATGATTTAATAAATGACTCTCTATCTCTCCTAACTCTATTCGAAATCCCCTTACCTTTACTTGATTATCTACCCTGCCTAAAAATTCTAGCGTACCATCAGTCAACTCTCTCCCCAAATCCCCTGTCCTATAAATGATATCAGTATTTTTTCCAAACGGATTAAAAACAAATTTCTCCAGATTCGATTCACAAGCATTTAAATAACCATGAGTTATATATTCACTTTTTATATATATCTCCCCCCATACTTCAGGAGGACAAATATGTTGATTCTTATCTAATACAATTATTCTGGCTCCTCTCATGGCCTCACCAATTGGAATTCTATTTCTTTTTACATCACCTTTTTGTATAAAATAAAATGATTTGATCACTGTTGTCTCGGTAGGCCCGTAGCAATTAACCAATTGAATTCGTTCTCCAAATTTCTCATACCAATTCTTCAATTCAAATGGATTTATAGATTCTCCAGATAATAATACATATTTTAAACAACTAAAATTATCGGCAGTTAACATATCTGAACTAAATACCCTAAATAAACTGGGAACACAGTGGATTAGACTTATATGATTCTTATCAATCCAATCAATAAGTACATCTCCACCCATTTTTATCTCATTGGCTTCAGGAATACAAACAACGGCACCCGTACATAGAGGAGTGAATACATTTCTCAAAAATGCATCAAATCCAATTGAAGCAAACTGACTCACTCTTGAAGTGGAATTAATATTAAACGTTTCTATCTCCCATTCAATAAATTGCAGTAAACTAATATTTCTCCCCATTATCGCTTTGGGAATACCCATAGTTCCTGAAGTGAAATATATATAAACATGGTCATCAATGTTATATTGAACCCTATTTTTCAGATTTACTAATTCAGTTGTTCTCTCAAATTTTCCATTTGTTGAAATAATAATAGTATCTTCTTTAATGTTACAATTACTTAATAATTTTTCTTTATTTAATGATGTATCAGTAAATACTAATCCTGTATTTGTTATCTGAATCATTTTCGAAATCCTATTTATAGGAAGTTTCGAGTCCAGAGGAACAAATATACAACCTGCTCTTAAAACACCGATTATTAATGCTATTGCTTCAATTTTATCATTAGTATAAATCCCAATAAAACTTCCTTTCTTGATTTTATTCTGCCAGATCGAATTGCAAATATAGTTCGATTTAATTTCCAGCTTGGAATAGGATAAATTCTTAGAACCATACACAATTGAAATATTATCTCGGTATTTTCGAAAACTATCATATAGTTTATTCTGGATAGTATTCCTTCCTATACTTTTCGTTAAATTTTCATTAAAATAATTGAGCTTTTCCTTTTTTTGAGAATCCGAAAGTACCTCAATATCTGAAATTTTTTTGTCTAAATCTAAAAGTACAGAATATATGATTCTTAAAAAATATGTTATTATCCTCTTAATTTTTTCTGGTTTAAATAACCTGCTATTATACTCTAAATCAAATAAAAATTTTGTTCCTGAATCTATGACCCTCAAATTCAAATCGAATTTTGATGTATCTATCTTATAAAATTTTTCTTCTATATTTACTTTTTTGACATCTCTTTGGTAGCCCGCCTGGTCCCACAAATTAAACATCACATCAAATATAGGATTCCTACTCGTATCACGAGGTAAAGATAATTTATGTACCAACTCCTCAAAGGGATATTCTTGGTTTTCATAAGCCTGGAGTGTATTATTCTTAACTTCTGACAAAAACTCCCTGAAAGGAATATTCCCGACTGGATAATTGCGCATCCCAATAGTATTTAAAAACATCCCTATAATACGTTCCAAATCATTATGACGACGAGCAGCTATTGGAGTGCCTACAATGATATCCTCATCTCCACTTAATTTAGATAAAAGGATATTAAATATTGATAACAAAAATATATAAAGTGTAACATCGGTTTCTGAAATAATCCGGCGTATCTGAACAACATCTTTATCATCCAATATAAACGGTATATTAGATCCTTCAAAACTTTGTAGTTCCGGACGAACAAAATCATAGGGTAATTCTAGCACTGGTAATTCATTAGAGAATAACTTAATCCAAAATCTCTCCTGTTCAGAAAGTTTCTCCTTCTGGTCTTTTCTATTCTGCCACTCTGAAAAATCTTTGTATTGAAGACGTAAGGGAGATAAGCTCTCACCCTTCAATATTGACCGAAACTCCTCCTCTAATATAACCTGGGAGGTGCCATCAGTGATTATATGATGAAGATCTACGAGAAGCATATTTTGACCATCGGAATATTTGACTAAACCGACTCGCCATAAAGGGGCTTCGCTTAAATCAAAGGGATGAACAAATTTTGCTATCAGGTCTCTGAGGTCATCATGAGTCTGAGGGCGAGCATTCGGTAACCAATCTGACTCACTTCGGTTAAAAATCTCTATTGAAAACTCTACATTATCATGAACCCTCTGAAAAACTTCTTCTCCAATAATTTCAAAACTTGTACGCAAACTTTCATGACGGAATAATAATTTCTTAAATACGGCTTCAATATGTTCTATCTTTATATCATCCTCTAAAGGAATCACATGAGGCGTATTGTATGCGATCCCTGCATTCTCAAATTGTCTGAGTATATACAAACTTTTCTGGGACGAAGAAACAGGATAATATTCATGCTTTTCTGAATTTTTTATAGTTATAAATTTATTCTCCAGATTTAAGCCCTCAGAGCTGATTACCCTTATTAATTCATCTTTATTTTCTTTAATCTTATTCAACAATTCAGAATTTATATTCTCTTTTCTTCCAATAATCTTCAAATTAGAATTGACTGGTTCAATTGTTATTCCAAGATCATTTAATTCCAAAATTAAATCTTCAGCCCTCATATAATTACCTCACTTCTATCATCCCCATAGTCTTTTGATCTTTTCAGAAGTGTGATATTTATTTTCTTAGAGATCTCTCTGATTGTTGGATAAATAAAAAAATCTTTTAGGGGAATCTTTATATCAAAAGTTTTATGAATGTTACTCAACAATATCGTAGCCTTTAAAGAATGACCACCTAACTCAAAAAAGTTAGCATCTATACCAATTACTCCCATTTCTACTCCCAAAGCCTCTGACCAGATCTCTGCCAACTTCTTTTCTAACTTATTCCTCGGTTCAACATATCCTTCACCTACCTTTACCTTTATCTCTACCTCTGATAACGCTTTTCTATCTACTTTTCCATTGGGTGTTAAGGGAATATTGTTCATTTTTATAAAATAAGCAGGAATCATATAATTTGGTAACTTAGATGATAAATAGCCCCTTAAATCTGTAATATCTAATCCTTCTTCTATTGCAATATAAGCACATAAATATTTTTCTTCATTATCATCCGTTTTTACTAAAACTACTGCGGATTTTATTTTTTCATGATTTAATAAATGACTTTCTATTTCTCCTGGCTCTATTCTAAAACCTCTTATCTTTACCTGGTGGTCTTTTCTGCCAAGAAATTCTACATTTCCATCAGACAGCCTTTTCCCAAGATCTCCTGTCTTATATATCATTTCACCTTTTTTATATGGATTTTCAAAAAACCGTTTAGCTGATAATTCACATCTGTTTAAATAACCTTGTGATACACCACTGCCTCCAACATATATTTCTCCAGTTATTCCAATGGGTTGCAGGCTCAAATTGTCATTATATATATACAATGTTTTTTCCGGCAAGGGTTTTCCTACGGGACTCAGCGGTCCCAGAGATTTTATATCATCTTCTGTTAACCTGTAAAAGGTCACATGTACAGTGGTTTCAGTGATCCCGTACATATTAATTAATGAAATCTCTTCCAATGGGTAAATATCTATCCATTCCCTTAAATGGTCGGGTTCAAGTTTGTCTCCTCCAAAAATCACATAACGCATATGACGGGAGAGTGTTTTTTTTTCAGCCTCTTTTTCCATTTCCATTGAGATGAAACGATAAAAAGCGGCGGGTGTCTGGTTTAATACAGTAATTTTGTACTGCTTGACTATCGAATGAAAACGACTGACATCCCGCACAACATCCCTACTGGGTATAACTAACTGACCTCCATTTAATAAAGCACCATACATCTCCCATACTGAAAAATCAAAACAAACCGAATGTGCCATTATCCACGTATCATGCCGGTTAAAATCAAAAAGTTGTTGTATGCGATCATTTTTGAGTAAACGAACCACATCTCCATGAGATATCATACACCCTTTGGGTTTCCCGGTGGATCCAGAGGTATAGATAATATAAGCCAAATCATGCGGTTGGTTAAAATCTTCTACACATATACGCTTACCGCGTTTTGCCTCCCTGTAAAATTCCCTGTTTAATTCATCCAACAAGACAATCTCCCTTCCACCCATAACCTGTTCAAAGGCGGTTAAAGATTTTCCCTCTATTGCGATGCTGTGGGTCAATAATAACGTTGTCCCGGAATCCTCAAGCATCGAAACAATGCGTTGCTCCGGGTAATCGGGATCAATGGGCAAGTATGCGCCACCAGCTTTTATTATCCCCAGTATCCCTACGATCGTCTCAATAGAGGGTTCCATTAGAATGGCAATAATTATTTCCGGTTGAATATTATTATGGCTCCTTAAATGGTAAGCCAGACAATTTGCTTGATCATCCAGGAACCTGTAAGTAAGGGTATGGTCCTCATAAACCACTGCAACATTATCGGGCCCCTTCTCTACTTGTTCCTTGAAAATCTGGTGAATGGTTTTATCTTTGGGATAGTTCGCCTGGGTGCGATTCCAATCCGTTAACAATAAACGGCGTTCGGTTCCTGTTAATAGCGAGAGCCGTGAGATTTCTATATCAGGATATTCCAAAACATCTTCAAGAAGAACCATATAATGACCGATGAATCGTGAAATTGTCGAAGCGTTGTAATAATCCGAATTGTATACTAAAATTCCATTATAAGAATCCCCTCCCTTTTCCTGTTCCTGTCGCTGTATTAATATGTTCATATCATATTTCCCCCATCCCAGGTTGGTTTCAAGGAGATTTATATCTAGATTTTCCACTTTAGGGATTTGACTTTGTAAAGTCTCCTCTTCATATTGAAACAACACATCAAAAAGTGCCGTACGGCTCATATCAGGATCAGGATTCAACTCCAATACAAGCTTGTCAAAAGGCAAAATCTGATATTCAAACGCATCATTGACTGTTTTACTCAAATCGGTTAAGAATCCTCTAAATATAGAATTTATCGTGAGGTTACTTCGTAAAACCAACAAATTCGATATAGGGCCTATTATTCCTTCAGTTCCGGGTTGACTTCTATTACTTACACTTGTCCCGACAATAATCTCCTCTTGTCCAGTATATCTCCATAAGAGTGCCTTAAAAACACCCAATAAAACAATAAACTTACTTATTCCCCGGTTATTACAAAAGGTATTAATTTTTCTGTTTAAGTTTTTGGTAAATGCAAAGGATTGTTTTGAACTTTTATAGGTATGTATCAGAACTCGGGGTCGATCAGTGGGTATTTCTAGAATTGGAAGGTCCCCATGTAATTTCATTTTCCAATAAAGCAGTAATGATTTTAATAATTTTAGAGAAAACTCACGCTGCCAGTTAGAAAAATCAGCATAATGAATGTTTAATTCAGGCAACTGGGGGGCTATATTTTTTAAAAAGGCTTGATAATGGATTAAAATTTCACGTACCAGTATAATCAAAGAATTTCTATCTGCAATAATATGATGAATGGTTATCACTAATATAAATTTTTTGTTTTTTACTTTAATTAATTTTCCCCGTATTAAAGATTCTTTATCGAGTAAAAATGGTCTTTCAGCTTCTTCAAAGGCTAAAGCAATCGCTTTATCATAACCGTTGTCTCCATTCCAATGATTGGTTACATCCATAAATTTTAATTCAAAACTCACTTTCTCCTTAATTAACTGAATAGGTTTATCATCTTCACTAATAATTTGGGTGCGCAAAGCTTCATGACGCCTTATAACTCCCAAAATGCTTTGTTCTAATATATCAAAATCGAGAGTACCATTAATTTCTAAAATTAATGGAATGTTATGATAGATAGGACTGGAATCATATAAAGTACCAGATTCAAATTTGTCTATAAACCAGAGTCTTTCTTGATGATAGGATGCTGGTATTTTCATTTTTATACTCTGCTTCTGGTTATTGGTTTAATAGGAATAGGTTTAATTTTTTTATCTATAGGCAAATTAGAAATTTTGCTGGAAGGATTTTTTATAATACTATTCATTAATACCACGAAACATTCAGCCATATGGGCAATCGTTTCGGTCTCAAATAAATCGGTTTTATATTCAAAATCAATTTTCATAGTGTCTCTCCGTTCAAAAATATTTACTGTCAAATCGAATTTACTTTTATTGGACTCGTAACCAAATAGGGTCATCTTTAATTTTTTTTCTATCATTCTATTTTCATTATCGTTATAATTTAACATATTAAGCGCCACATCGAATATCGGATGCCTGGATATATCCCGTTTTATTCCCAATTCATCCATTATCATATCAAATGGATAAACCTGATGTTCATAAACACCTATAACGACATTCTTCACTATATTTAAAAGAGATAAGACTGTATCTTCTCTACTAAAGCGGGTACGCAGCGCCAATGTATTTATATACAATCCGATTTGACCTTCCAAATCACAATGTTCTCTTCCGGCTGTAGGAATTCCGATTACTATATCCGTTTGATTGCTATATCTAAAAAGTAATATATTAAATGCGGTTAATAAGATCATAAATAAGGTTGCATCATTCTGATTGCCTAAATTTTTTAATCCCTCAGTCAGGTTTTTATTGATATGGCAAGAAACCACATCCCCGTTATAGCTCATTATCCTGGGTCTTTTTTTATCTGTCGGCAATTTTAATAACGATAAATCTTTTCCCAGTTGATTCAGAAAATACTGTTTATGTTCTTCTTTTTTTTCACTTATTTGCCTATTTTGCCAGGCCACGTAGTCTTTATATTGAATTCTTAAGGGTTTCAGCGGATTTTCCTTTCCTCCATCCCGGGAACAAGAATAGAGAGTCTGAAACTCTTCCAATAGTATATTCATAGATACCATATCACTTATTATATGATGCATCATCAATAACAAAATATATTTTCTTTCTTCCAGATGAATGAGATTCACTCTTAATAAAGGACCTTTTTCTAAATCAAAAGGTTTTTCCATTTCAGAATCTATCAATTCCCGGGCTTTTAACTCTCTATCCTCAATCCCCATTAATTCTATATATTCTAATCCGAAGTCGACTTCATCCGTGAATCGTATCTTTTGCGTTGGCTCACAGTCTATAATTTTAATAATTGTCCTTAAACTTTCATGCCGCTTCACAAGCGTAATAAAAGCTTTACTTAATGCTTCAACATTCAATTCTTCCTCTATGACTAACGCAATTGGAATATTGAACGCCAATGATGCATCTTCGAATTGACTCAATACCCAAAAACGTCTCTGAGAATATGATAATTCATAATAGGCTTTTTTTTCTAACACTTTTATAGGTTCATATTTACTTTTCGAGACTTTTTTTATGTATTCTGATATTTTGCTTATAACAGGTGTTTCATATATCATCTGTATTGGAAGTTTGGTGCCAAACTCTTTATGTATCTGTATTAACATTGTGGTCGCTTTCAATGAGTGTCCCCCTAGCTCAAAAAAATTATCGTCTATTCCAATACATTCTTTCTCTATTCCTAATACTTTACTCCATATTTCCACCAATCTTTTTTCTATGTCGCTCCTGGGGGATGAATATTTCTCTTTGTCTCCTTTGGCTTCTGGATCCGGCAATACTTTTCTGTCTATCTTCCCATTCACATTTAGGGGAAATTTCTCGATTTGTATAAAATATGACGGGATCATATATCCCGGTAATTCACCAGCCAAATATTCCCGCAGAACAGATTTGGACAGCTTTATGTCAGAAACAAAATAAGCACATAGAAATTTATTTCTGCTGTCCGTATAACGATCATTTTCCCCTTTGGTTTCCCTGACCAGGACCACCGCATCTTTTATCTTGTCATATTTCAATAGTAGAGTTTCTATTTCTCCCAATTCAACACGAAATCCTCGTATCTTCACCTGGTGGTCTTTTCTACCAATAAATTCAATATTCCCCTCTGGCCTCCACCTTGTCAAATCACCAGTCCTGTATAACCTCTTCCCCCCTGTATCTATAAAGGGATCTACAACGAATTTTTCAGAAGTTAGTTCAGGGCTATTTAAATAACCCCGTGAGACACCTTCACCACCTACGTATAATTCTCCTACTACACGAGTGGGCTGTAAACAACCATGATTATCCAATATATAAGCCCTGGAATTACAAATAGGTTTTCCAATCGGAATATCCTCCTTGAAATTTTTATCTATCAAACAACAAGTAGAAAAAGTAGTATTCTCCGTAGGCCCATAACCATTCACGACTTTTAATGCCTTATTTTTATTCCTTACCATATTTATATATAAAGGAGACAAAATATCACCTCCCACTACTAAATATTTAAGGCTAGAAAATATATCACTATTTTGCTGCATTAATTGATTAAACAATGATGAACTGAGCCAAAGAGTGTTAATCTCTTTGTTAATTAGGGCTTTACCCAGCTTATTTGAATCTAAAATCACCTCCCAATCGACCAGGCATAAGTGTCCCCCATTTAGTAAGCTACCCCATATCTCAAATGTGGTGGCATCAAAAACTAATGCGCCTGTCTGGAGCACCCGGGTGTCGGGAGTAAACTCCACATAATTGGTATTCTTTACCAGTCGTATTACGTTCTTGTGCGTCACCATTACACCTTTGGATTTTCCTGTAGAACCTGATGTATACATCACATATGCCAAATCCAAAGATTTATTAACTTTTTTATGGTTATCACAAGGACCTTTTGATAAAATATCTGTTAGTCTATCCAAGATCAATATTTCACGAGCAAACTCAATATCAGGAGATTTTTCCCTGGAAACAAAGGCGATTCCTGGAATTTCTTTTAAGATCTTTTCACCGGGAAGCTTTTTATTATTTAAAATAATTTTGTTAACAACTTCACTAAATGTTACTTCACCCTCTCCGAGTACCACCAGATTGACATTTTTATCCTGTAGAATTCTTATATAATCACTTGTTGCATAAGGACCACCCACAATAATAGGAATATCAAACCCCCAATTTCGAATCATTGCAACTGTTTCATGGAAGAATTCTTTATAATAAGTTAAGGTCCGAATCCCAATAATATCAGGATTAAACTCATCCAGCAGCAACTTTAATTCTTCATAATTGTCAAAATCAATCCTTGATTTCACTATTTTTCCATTAATTTTGCGGCCAAATTGTTTGTTTAGATAAGTCATCAAATACATTAATCCTAAAGGTGCTTCAACTACGTCATAGAGAATATCTGCTTCATCGGAAAAAAATTGGGACAAATCCAAAAGCATTACTCTTAATGCATTTACAAAAGGCTTCTTTTGAGGAAAACTATTTTTCAATTTTTTATTTAAGCAGGGAACCTTCATACACTCCTCATCCAGGCACCCTTTAACTCCTAACTCTTCTCTCCCTATTCCAACCAACTGTAACAAATCAGTAAAACTATTAATCACCATTGGGAGGAAACTATTGTATTTCTCAACGATTTCACTTTCGGTTAATAATTTCATCTGATGTGGAAGTACATGCAATAAACGCTCTTTTAACAGGAAATACTCATTTAGATAATTTGTTTGGTATTTTAATGTAAAGCTTTTGTCAAAGGGTAGCGTATCTGGTAGTTCGTGGTAAGCCAAATTCTCAGAACTAATAATTTTTTCCATAGAAATGCCATTTTCAAGAGCAAATTTTGCCATATCTGTATTGGGATAAATCTTTAAAATGTTAATATGAGGCAAATGCAGCCACTTTAGACTTTTTATAAAATCCAATGTCATTAATGCTTCTTCTTCCGTTTCTGTCGGGAATCCATGCATTGTAAAAAGTTCCGAAATAATATGAGGATACTTTTTACAGATATAATCCATATTTTTATAGAGTTTCTCCAGGTTTATATTTTTTCCAATCAGTTTTTGCAGCCTGGATGAAGCTGTCTCGAGAGCTAATGCTATATTAACTGTCCCTGCTTCAACCATAAGGTCTATATATTCATGTGTTAATATATCTCCACGTATTCCATTAGGGAAAAAAATTTGTATATCAAGACCATTTTTAATAACTAATCTAAAAAATCGGATGCTGTTTGCCTTATTCAAATTGAAGATGTCATCAATGAATAAAAACCGCCGCACTCCCATTTTATAATATAACTGAACTTCCTGGAAAATATTTTCTGCTGAACGAATAACATGCGACTTCGGCCAGATTTTATGACAATAAAGACATTCAAATGGACAGCCTCGGGTGGCTTGGATAGCAATTGTAGTTTTTGCCATTGCCATTCCAATACTTTTGCTGTATTTTTCATAATCCACCAGACTCCGATCGGGAATCGGTAAATTGTTAAAGTCTTTAATCTGGGAACGTAAACCAGTCAACTGGGGAGCTACACAAATGGTACTGAGATTTCGTAAAGCAGCAAATGAATATTTCTCTACATTAGCGGTTGAGGTCAATAGAAGTGACGCCCTGGAATCCTCCAACATAGAAATAATTCGATTTTTCGGATAATCCTCATCTATGGGTAAATATGCTCCCCCTGCTTTTAGTATACCAAGTATGCCAATCATCATATTTATCGAACGATCCAACATCAGACCAACGATATTATTGTTTTTTATTCCTTTTGATTGTAATACACGTGCCAGCCTATTGGCCCTTTTATTCAATTCACCATAGGTTATTTGTTCATATTCAAATATAACTGCAATACGATCTTGATTCTTCTGCGACTGTTCCTCAAATAATTCCTGTATTGTCTTATCAGATGGATAATTTGTAGAGGTTTTATTGAATTCATACAACTCTTTTCTTTTTTCTTCAGATAATATTTCTATTTTGTTTATCTCTTTTTCATGATCGTTTAAAAATTCACCTACTATATTGGTAAAATGATCAGCCATATTTTCTATGACTTCTTTGTCAAAACAGTTTTTGTTGTAATGGAAATCAATTTCAATATCATTATAGACCTTGATACCAAGTGCTAAATCATAATGGGTCATTTCAACTATTGAATATGAATTGACACTCAATGGTAAATGACCCTTTTCCACCATTAATTTTCTATCCAATGGGTAATTCTCAATGACAACAATAGTATTAAAAAGCTCTTCTTTATTCACTACTTTAGTCCATTCTACTATATTAATAATGGAGCTAGCCTCAAATTCTTCCCTAACCTGCAATGATTGATTTATTCGGCATAAAAAACTTATTATTTTCTCATCTAGAGCACATTGTATTCTCAAAGGTAATGTATTTATAAAGAGTCCAACCATATCTTGGATACCAGATAGCTTTGCACTCCTCCCAGATACTGTAGTACCAAAAATGATATCATTGCTATTGTTGTATTTTAGGAGTAATATTCCCCAAGCACTATATATTAACGTAGATAATGTTATTTTATATTTTTTAACGAAACTCTCTAATTTGCATTTTATTTCATTTTTAAATTTAAAATGAAACTTTTCTACCTTTCTTATCTCTCTTCCTTGCCCTTTTTTTATTGATAATTCTGTTTTTGAGGGAAAATCTCCTAAATATTGCCTCCAAAATTTCTTTTGCCTAAATTTATCTTGCTTTTTAATCCATTTTACATATTCCCTATATCTGTTCTTAATGGGTATTTCAGGTACTCTTTTGTTCAATTGATTAATATAGTTATTAAAAAACTCATTTAAAATAATTCCATAACTCCATCCATCAAATAAAATATGATGATTACATATGATAATCTCATATCTGTCTATTTCAATTTTGCACAAAGTAATCCTGAAAGGAACTTGATGTAAATCAAATTTTTTCTTCCTATCATTGGATTTTATCTCTTCTAATAATTTTTCTTTTTCAGTCTTAAGTTTATTTGAAATGTCATGATACTTAAAATTGAGATTGTGTTGCTTTAAAACTATTTGAATTGGATTTTTTACATTCTCCCATCTAAATACAGTTCTCAGCATCTCATTTGTCTCAATAACAAAATTCCAGGCCATTTCAAAAAGTTTATTATCTATTCTTCCAGAAACATTTAGAGATAATTGCTCAACATATGATTCAGTATCTGGATCTTTAATGTAATGAAAAAGAATTCCCTCCTGTACCGGTGATAATGCAAATATATCTTCAACGTTTTTCTTTTCTATTTTTTTCATACTATTCTTTAAAGTAACTTCTGAGATCATATCTTGAAATTATCTCCTGTTATACCTGAGATGCTCCTTAAATTATTTCAAGTATCTTTGCTTCTCTAAATAACCTCTCAACCGGATACTTATTGGAACAGGCATTCCCTTCATATACCGGGACCGCATCGGTTGTTTCTTGCGTGGCTATCCAAAAACCATGTCTATTTTTGAATTTAAATTGATTGTCAAAAATCTGAGAAAATTTCATAAGTTATAGAATTTTAATTCAACATTGGATTTTTTTTTGCATTTTTTGCAGGTATATTCTCCTATATTGAAAATACCCGGTTCCTGCCAGAGTGTTTCTTTCCAGGGTTTGTTGTTATATTCTGAACTCTGGCAATGATTACATTTCTCATAATAAACAACCGTGGTACCTTTTACATCCATAATTACACAACCTGAATTCATCATTACAGGCATGATTTCCTCCTCCTACTCGTTAATGATTATAAGTTCAGAACTCCTCCCAGATGATATAGTGTTGGGGAGCTCTTTTTACAAAATTTCATTTTTTTTCATTTTATAAGCCGCTTCATTACTTACTTCTTATATTTAAATTAAATAAACTTGAAAAAATCGGTTCACTTACTTTTCGACGTATTCAAATCTAAATGAGCTATATAAAAAGGTTTGCAGGCCATATATCCAGAGTTCTGAAGTTGGTTTTCTTTAATTATTTTATTAATTATTCATCTACTTCATCATAGGGCCATACATATTTATATTCTGGATACTCACCTTCTTCGGTTACTTTGGGCTCATATTCTTTGATCCATTCCTCTTCTTTTTCTTTCCGCTCCTCTTCTGTGGAATCCGGCATTAATTCATAACATAACATCTGTATCCACGGACTATGCATAAACTTTCTCATGCCTTCACCCACAGGATCTTCAAAAACATCTTTAACAGCTTTACGCAGATTGTCTGTAGAAGCTACATATCTTGGATGAACCGGAATTTCGTGGATGATGGCAAATATTCCGAAAACTGCCGGTTCCTCCGGTAGTTCATTTAGATTATCCTTTTTATCAATGTTATAATCCTTATGCCATAATTCCATCTTCGCAACCTCTTCAGTAAAGGTTGGATTCATTCTTGCTTTTTCTTCATTAAAAATAGTTCTTTTCATATAATTACTCCTTTTTTAAATGGGTGTAGTAAGTTTTAAAACAGCTGGCCTACTCAATTTTAGAATAAAACTATTCGTCCTTTTTAGGCATTATGGCTTTGTATTCTTCATCACTTACCGGTACCAGGTAACCTTTTCCTTCACACGTGGCTAGATCAATATCAGCAACACAACGAACCTTATCATAATTTAAAGTTAAACCACCTTCAATATGAACGCTACCTTTTGCATTTTCGAAATCCCCTTTGACAAAATTGCAATCAGGACGATAAAGTTCAACACCCAATTCCGTACCAGTCTTTACAAACATAACATGTACGTAATTGCGGTCAATACACTCTTTTAAAGCTTTGGCTGTTTTTTCAGGCCTTGCTGTTTCTACCTTGTGAGGTTTTGTTAGTCTTTTTACTAATTCATTTAATTTTTTTTCTGGCATTTTTATCCTCCAATTTTTTATAACTCAAAACCTTTGTTAAACTCGACTCGCCATACTAAATCTGACAATTTGCGTTCCTCATTCAACCGGTAATGAAGCATTTTGTGTTTTTTAAGTTCTTTCCAGATCTCCGGCAACTTTGAATCATCTGTCGGGGTTATAAAACATATGGCTGCCGTTAATCTGGTTAAAAGATGTTCATAGGGTAATTCCCATTCTTTCACCAATCCTTTATCCATTAATTCGTCAAGGTGAGCCTTAACGGCTCTGATTTCTGGAACGTTTCCGATCTGTACCATTTTTTCCTCCTTTTTATTCAGCTTCAGTTATTTCAACATTGAAGGTGGTGTTGTTTGAATCCTGCCAGTTTTCATATTTGGTGGTTACCTGGATTTCCCATTTGAAATTTCCTACCTGTGTGGGTCCTTCTAAAGTGCCGTTTTCCAGATCTGTTACCTTACAGACCTTATTGTCAATGAGGTGGTTTGAGCAGATGCTGAGAGTAACGGTTTTTCGCCATTCCTCTAGTTTGGGGATGGCTTTCTCTTCAGGTGCATAAAAAGGATCAAGTAACTTTTCCCATTTGTCTTCTTTTTTCTGGAAAACGGTTATTGAGGTCTCCGGTTCCTTCTCTAAATTGTTTTTAATGTTGGCACCAAAATAAAGATTCATTATATACCTCCATATTAAATTTAATTTTATTTATTATTTTTTGGGGATTAAATATTTTGCAAAGGTTCATGTTTCGAACTTAGAAAATGGCATAATTTTTTCCTCCTTAATGTGTAAACCTTTCACAGGACGAAGCATAACTGAATACTACAAACTAGTAACTATGCTTACAATATTTTTCCCCATAAATTGATCTTTCATTATTCTTTATACGAATTTGCTATTAGTTCGCTTAGACGTTTTTTTATACCCTGTGATAAACAGGCAATCGGTCATTAATTGTGAATCTCCCGGTCATTTAATGATAGGCTTCCGCCCTTAAGCAATTCCTTACTTTCGCGAACAAAATCAACATCTTTACTTCACCATGGCGAGAGCTTCATTCGGATAGGCTTCCGCCCTTAAGCAATTCCTTACTTTAGCAATAGAATCTACCAACATGTCTATAATTCCCAATTGATTCAAAAACAAGAATCAATTAGATGGATTTGTAGCAGGATTTATGCCAATTTTTTCAGGAATATCAAAATACTTCATTGATGGGATATTTGGCATGATTATGAATAACATTTTTTATTTTTTCTCTACCTATAGGTAGTGCCCTATTTTGGTTAACCGATTATTAAAATCTGCGATCATAAAATATAACGAATACTACTCCCTTCACCTCATGTCTACCTAAAATCCGCTATTATCTACCTGGGGCTAGAATAATTTTGAAATTTAGTAGTGATACTTTTGGTAGTGACTCATAATGGTAACCGTAACCGGTATTCCCCACCCCACCCAAAGGCACAAAGAAGAAATTAATTATTTTTACTATATGGCAATGATTGCATAATTTTATGAACCATTAAAAAATTGGTAAATTTTTTATACTCACCTTTTTTTAAATTTAAAATTTCTAAAATATCACTAAACTTGTCTCCACTTTCCAAAAATGCATTTTCTATAATTTTTTTCACTTCGCTTCTCTTGATATCCCTATTAAGATAAGGCTTTCTTACAGCCTCCCAAAAATCCATACCCCCTTTAATTTTTCCCCAGATTTGATCACAGATATTAATCTCATTTTTAAGATTGCTCTGGAGCAAATCACCATTATTAATTATATTATCAACGTCCTTTCCGGTAATTGGGTTGGCTGGACTGATTCCAGCACGTTTTAAAACAGTTATTAACTCTCTCATATTTCCAGGCCAATCATGCCTGTATAAGGCTTCCCAAAATCCATTTCCAATCTCTTTTTGTCTCAAATAATTAATATTCTCCACAACAAACGGCTTAATATCTTCTTTTCGATAGCGTAAAGGTGGAATTTCTAATTCCAGAACTTGCAGTCGATAATATAAATCCTTCCGGAATTCTCCCTTTTCGATCGCTTCTTTCAGATTTTTATTTGTGGATACAATAATCCGTGCATCTGCCTCTCTCTCAAACGATTCTCCCAATACCCTATACTTTTTTGTCTCAATAAATCTTAATAATTTTGACTGAATTGAAGTGGGGACTTCAGCTATCTCATCAATATATAACGTTCCTTTTTCAGCTTCTTGAACCATTCCCTTATTATCTGAACGAGCATCGGTAAATGCTCCTTTTTTATATCCAAAAAATATACTTTCAAAAAGTGAATTCGTTACTGCCGAAATATTTACCACTACAAATTTTCCCAATCTTCCTGAATGCTGGTGAATTAATGAGGCAGTATGACTCTTACCAACACCAGTTTCACCTAGAAGCAGTACAGGTTCATCTAAACTTGAATAGTTCAAAACAAGCTTCCTTAATGTTTCTATTACATTACTGGCTCCACAAAAACCATTTCCTAATTCATTTATATTTGTTTTTATCATTTTAACAATATCCTCAAGTATCTCTCCTAATAATAAAAAGGAATTGCTCTCTTGTTGGGTAAAATGTTCTTTAATCCCACTATCAATATACAAGAATAAGTTATCAGTTATCGGTTGAATGATAAGACTTTTAATCATTTCTCTTCCGCCAGATTCAGATATGGAATCCCTGACAAGCAGGTTTTCTTTTCCAGGCCCAATACATTGAGCTATACTCTCTTTAATGGGTGATTTACAAAATCCTGTTCCTTTAAAAACTGAATTTCCTTTTATCTCTCTTCCTTTGTTCCATAAAATCTCACCCTCTCTATTATACATTAACGCCAGCGATACATTCCTCTTTTGTAAAGATTTCCAAATTTTATCTTCGAGCCGTTGAATCATTCACTGCTCCTCCATACTTTTTTTGTCAACTTAGTTTCTTTAAAAATAGTCGTTCCCCGATCAGGCAAACTTTTAGTTTACTCATCAATATATCTAAAGCCAGTTGATATTTTTTCATCCGATAGCCTCTTCTTTAGTACATGGCCTCCATGCGAATCATATACAGGATAAGCAAATGTCTTGCCAAGTTATCTCTTTTTCCTAAAAGCCCCTACTGACGTGTTTTTCACCTCTTATCTTAAAACTGTATACAAGATTTGCTGTAATATTTTGTATCAAAATCTCTTATCATTACCCTCGAGTATATACCATTTTCTCCCAATAAGCCTTTCTTATCGGGTATTTGGAAGGATATTCATAATATTACACCTTTAATTTCAAAATGGTTCGATTTTCCTTTAAAACAGTAAAAATCATGAACAGTAAAGCATTTTCCTGTTGGAACATAATGTTACACGTGGCCTCTAATTAAAAAAAAAGTGTCTCACTTAAGTGACACTTTCTCTCTTTCTAATTGGCATCGGAATTGCCTCAAATTTTTATTATGTTAAAAAAGTTTATATAATTCTCGAAAACGATACACCGCTCTCAAGCGTATACATATAAGCTTATTGACGTTTTTTTTTAAGCAGGCAAAAAAACGTTTGACAGAACATGAGCCTAGATAAGGAGGAATAGGTGAAAAAAAAGGGTGTTACATTGTTTACTATTTTAATGATTGGCTTAGTTGTATTTGGGGAGAAAGCCATTGACCAAAAGATTGCAAACCTGGAAAAGAAGTTACAAACAGTTTCAGGAAAGGAAAAAATTGTGCTTTTAAATGAACTGGCTTATGAATATCAAAATCAATCCTTTGAGAAATGCCTAAACTACGCCAACCAGGCATTAAAACTTTCCCAAAAACTTAACGATGCAAAAGGAGAAGCAATAGCTTTAAACAATGTCGGTTTGGGATATAGGGTGTCGGGGAACTATGAAAAAGCTTTAGACTTTTGTCAAAAAGCGTTAAATGCTTTTAAAAAAACCGGGGATTGGAAGAAAACCTCTGATACTTTGCGGAATGTTGGGATTATTTATGAAATGTTAGGCAATTTCAATAAGTCATTAGAATATAGACTGAAATCATTGAAAATAGGAGAAGAAATTGGGGACAAAAAAACGATTGCTTTGTCTTTTAGTGGCATTGGGAATGTTTACGGAAAAACCGGCAATTACGATACAGCTTTAGAATATTTTCGCAAAGCAGTGAAAATATTTGAGGAAATGGGAGATAAAAAATCTATGGCGGCTCCTTTGTGCAATATGGGTATTATTTATAGAATATTAAGTAAATACGAAAAATCTTTAGAATATCAACTGAAATCTTTGGAGATAAGAGAAGAAATAGGGAATAAATCGGGAACTGCCGATTCTTTAAACAATATTGGAAATGTTTATCGCGAACTCAGCAATTACGATAAGGCTTTGGAATATTATCTGAAATCGTTGAAATTAAGAGAAGAAGTAGGGAATAGGTCCAGAGTTGCACAATCTTTGTATAATATTGGAACAATCCATTGCGAACTCACCCATTACCATAAAGCGTTAGAACACTTTAATAAATCATTAAAAATAACAGAAGAGATTGGAGATAGATCAGGAATTACCAATGCATTAACTTCTATTGGGGTTGCTTATGAAGGATTAAAAGATTACGAAATGGCGTTAGAGTATTATTTGAAATCTTTGAAAATATTAGAAGAAATTGGAGATAAATTGAGAATGGCCATTTCTTTTGACAATGTTGGAAGTATTTACATAAAAATGAAAAATTTTGGCAAAGCATTGGAAAATCTTGAAAAGGGTTTAAAAATAGCCAAAGAAATTAATGCAAAAGACTCAATAAAAGAAAGCTATGAAAAATTTTCTAAATTGTATGCTGCCATGGGAAACTTTAAAAAAGCGTTTGAATATCATAAACTTTATTCAGAAGTAAAGGATGCTCTTTTTAATGAAAAAAGCAGTAGACAGATTGCAGAAATGCAAACCCGGTACGACACATTAAAAAAGGAAAAAGAAATTGTGATTTTGAAGAAAAATACTGAAATTTTAGAAAAAAATAATAAAATCCAAAAAATTACCAGGAATACGTTTATTATCGGATTTATCATGGTATCGATTATTTTAGCATTACTTTTTAAAAAATACGTATACCTGTTCTCCTTTTGGAAAAAACAAAAATATGTCGGCCGATTCAGACTGATGGAAGAAATCGGTTCAGGAGGTATGGGAAGTATCTATAAAGCCCATAGTATCAGGGATAAAACCGAAATCGTTGCTATAAAAGTATTAAAACAAGAACTGTTCAAAGATGAAAACAATAGGAAGCGATTTAAGCAGGAAGCAGCCATCATCGATAAGCTGGAGCATCCCAATATCATAAAAATCATTGAAAGGGGTGAATATAAAGAGAGACTTTTTATTGCCATGGAATTACTTGAAGGAAAAACCCTGAATGTAAAAATAGATGAAGAAGGGCAAATAGAGTTAAACGATTGTCTTCATATTATGATACAAATTTCCGATGCTCTTATGCTGATACACCACAAAGAAATCATTCATCGGGATTTAAAACCCTCAAATATCATGTTAATCGAAAGAGATGGAGACCCTAATTTTGTAAAGCTACTGGATTTTGGACTTGCAAAGATGAAATTTCAGACCAGGTTAACTAAAACCGGAATATTAGCAGGAACCATAAATTATATGTCCCCTGAGCAGTTGGCCAAATCCGAATATTCTTCGGCCAGTGATATTTATTCCCTGGGTGTTACTTTTTACGAAATGGTAACCGGAAAAATAGCTTTCCCCGGAGAGACCGCCACGGATATAATGAAACAAATCCTTGATAAAACGCCCGTTGAACCCCATCGATTTCGCCCGGGTATACCTGTAGAATTGAATGATTTGATCATGAAAATGATAGAAAAAAGAAAAAAATCAAGACCAGCGATAAAGAGGATTTTCGAGAGCCTGCAGAAAATTAAATCCAGATATAATTAAAATTTCTATTAAGGGTGGCTGCACTAAATCGATTAGGTACTATGCAGCGTAAAAATAAAAAATGCACCGGCACGATGCATATGCCGATGCATTTTATCACTAAAATTTCTATCCTGCCGTATTACAGGTTACATGTTACTGTTACTGGTTACTGGTTACTGGTTACTGAACGTTGAATCTCCTGGATAAATCGTAAACGCCCAGTGCCTTTACTTTAATTTCATGTAGTCCAGGTGTCTGGTTTGCAGGGATTGTACAGGCAGCAGAACCTAAATTAACTCTCTTTGTGCATAAGGTTTTGGCCTCGAGAAGTGCGCCAGAACTAGTAATCCGGCGTAGTACAATGGTAGCAACAGCATCATCAGGGAAGCCTGAAGGCGTCCACGTAACAGTTATAGCCGCACCTTTATTATAGGTGGACTTGATAGGCAGCACCTCAACGTCTTTTATTTCGGCACCGGTAATAGTAAAATTACCAGATAGGCCATATATGCCTTGAGCCTTCACTTTGACATTGTAAAAACCAGGAGTGATATCATATGGAATCCCATAATTAAGATGGCCTTCACCGGGACTGCCCCAACCAATGGTGGTTGCTTCTATAAGAACTCCGCTGCTTTCGATTCGCCGCAGTACAATGCGAACCTGGTCGGTTATGTGAGAAGAGGTGACCCAGTGGATGGGTAATGTATCTCCGGGGCTGTAGTATCCACCACCAGTGGGCTGGGTTACGTTGATATAGGCACTCGATGAATCAGAAATATAGAAATTTCCATCACTGATGTCACTGTATTCATCATCCATTGTTGAAATCTTGATTTGATAGTCATTACCAAAAGGTGCGGGTGTTCCATCGTGCAAAAAGCCGGCTTCAGGCCATATATAAGAACCCTGGGAAATTGGAATTTCATCTTCAATCAAACCCGATCCAAAAATGACACCGCCTTTAAGTAATTCCAACCGAACATTCCTACCAAATATACCATCAGCAGTCCATTCGATGGTTGCAGGTTCACCTTTTACCAGACTCTCCAGGCCGTTGGGGTAAACGACTGCAAATTGTTGGGAGATGGGATCGGAAGTAATTTTTACAGTATTTTCCCAAAGGTGATAATCTTCTGGTGCGAGAACCATCCAGTCGTATTCAAATACAAATACTGCATCGTACCAGGGGTCTATGATTAAAATAAAACCTACGCCCTGTTCATCAGAACCGTAACCGATTCCCAGTAACGCATGATTCGCATGACGTCCAGGTGTTGGTGAGTGTGGATTCGTCATTGTATTATAATATACATCCAGAATAATTGGTCTTCCTGCGTCAATTTGAGATACAAAAGTTGCCCATTCAAGAGAGTTGGGTATATACACATTCCCCACTCCATGTTGTGATAGATAAAGTTGACAAGCATCGTAATTGATGGTTTGATTACATGGATGATCCCAATAAAAGTCCGAATTCCCACAACATTCGCTTAACTCCTTAATAGTATTCGCAACCTCACATTGACTGCCGGGATATCCATAATATTTCATTATGGCAGCGATACACGAAATCAAACACCAATTACTGTGCTCCTGGCTGAATTTATTTATTGGTAGTTTAACATCTGCTTTTAACACAGATACTTGGGATAACATGATCAGTGACAAAATCAATACAACGATATATATACGACTCTTTTGTTTCACCATCTTCTTTACCTCCCTATAAACTCTCTCTCATTTTTTGGAAACCGGTGGCTATCTCTTCTGGCGAAAAAAGAGCCTGGGCATTAAAACTTTCAACATCAAGCCCCATTGCTTTTTTGGCCGAAGCTAAAGGAATGAAACCCAGCGACTTGCCTTTATGTATAATTTCGACACAGTCGGATCTGAAGCGAGAAATCCGAATATGTTTAAACCGATATCCATCTGCCTTAGGCCAGGATCCCAAAATTTTATGCATCTGCTTGGCTAATCCCTGGTACCCAATAGAGACCGGAGCCCATTGACCTTGCCGCTTTACAATTGTGATCAATGCAACAGCTTGATCCTTATTCATAACGATGAAATTCCAGCACTCCTTAGGAACGGATAAAGATGAAAGATTTTGTAATTGCCTGAAATCATGACCCTTTGAAAAATAGAAAGAGTTCAATTGAAAACCCTCATCGATAGCTGCTGCATCGACTTCTGCTTGATTTGAAAATCCAAAATGAAGGAGTGTTTTGCGATCAATATTTTTAAGAAAATGTTTAATGCCTTTTTGAGCCGCCACAAACATATCTTTTGATACTACCTGATTTTGAGCAAAACCTGGAATTTGCAGAGAAAAAACCATTAGAAACCCCACAAATAAAGTTGTTAACAAGAAGTAACTTTTTCTCATAAAAACCTCCTTTTTAATTTTTTTACCAAATTGTTAGGGCTGAGGCATACAATAAATGGGCACCTGTGTGGTTCCCTGGAGACCGCCCTTGACCCTTTTTTGATCACCCTGATCCAGAACGATGTCAAGGTTCTGGATTGTCATCTTGCCTAGACGTAGTTTCTTTTCTTTTTTTTGTTTCATTTTTTCCTCCTTAATTCGTATCATTTAATATCTAACTTTTTCAAAACACAGAGGCATGATTCACATACCCCTGCGTTTTATTATTAAATAATCATATCAATTAAAGCTCTATTGAATGTTAAAGTTCCTGGTTAAATCATATACACCCTGCGCCTTTACCTTGATATTATATAAACCTGTTGCATCTGTACTTTTGATGGTATAGGGCATTTGATATACGGCCGTGTTGTCATTGAGAACCGGGTCTTGATACCCAATCGTCTTATCCTCAATTAAGATACCAGAACTTGTTATCCGCCGAAGAACTACCCGCATCGTCTCTGAGATTCCTTTGGCTTCCCATTGGACCTTTATTGTATCACCACTTGTAAACGTTGATTTATCAACAGGCAGCAACTTTAAAATATTTATTTCAGGATTCCCAAGCGTAAACCGTTTGGTCAGGTCATATATACCTTCTGCCTTGGCTTTTATCTCGCAGAGACCTGGGGAAACACACCCATAGGGAATAGTAAACGTTCTCGACTTGTTAGATCCCGGTTCGCCATAGCCCAGTGTATAATTTTCCAATAATACACCGCCTCCGGTGATAAGACGCAATACAAATCGAACATCACTATATATACAACTGGTTGAGTAATCCAATCGTATTGTATCTCCATAATTATAAAAATCCTTTATTGGCACATCCGACACGTAAATTTCTGGCTCACATGTTAGAGTTAAAAAATTGCTGTGATTAGAATATTGGTCATCTTCTGTGGAAATCAGGATTTTGAAATCACTGCCCTTACCGTAACCACAATCCGTAACCACCCAGGAATAGGATAGATTTGAAATGGGGCATGTGGTAATTAAACATTCAGGGTATCCAACTTTTAACAATTTTATATCAATATATCCGCTTAATCCTGAATATTTCCATTGAATGTTTATGGTATCTCCGATGATGTATTCACCCTCTCTTGGATACTTAAGGGTAATATATCTCAAAGGAACTGTCCTTTCCAGGGTATTATTCGTATCATCTATTTCTGGAACGCGATTGTCAGAATCTACGACGGCTTTAAGAACTGAATAGGGACCATCTTCAGCTGTACTAGCAATGTTATTAGAGCTATTCGCCGGTGGAATGGGGTCATCCGGTGCAATCAGTTTTCCTGTATAACTCTCTCCACTTGCCAGAGGTCTATGCCAGCCATTCTCGTCTACCACTTCAAAAGATCCCCAGTCTATACCATCAACTTCAATTTTTGTGATAATAGGATCAACAGAAGGTGTAGCTACTGGACCAACATTTTTAATCGTTGCATACACAGTATTGGGCGTTACTGCGGAATTGGTTGTTCCTAACCATAAGCTTGTAATTTGAAGATCGGGTAGAGGACCGCAGAGAAGTTTAACATTAAAATTTGATAGAACTGGATAATGGTCACTGATTCCAAATCCTGCGTGATACAGTACTCCACAATCTTGTACTGTAAGCTGGACGTCATTACTACTTCGATACAGAATATAATCGAATTTATCTCCACCGTCACTTGTAGGCCAATCTTCCGGGCAAGACATTTGCAAACCCTGATTATTCATAAAACCATCTAATGTAATCTCGTCATACAAATTATCAAGATGAATATTAAAATCTCCTACAATAATAACAGCTTTACCAGCAGAATGCTCATTCAAATATTCTTCTAACTGCCAAAACTGCCATCTTCGACACTCATAATTCTCCCCTGTCTCATGAGCTTCCGTATGAAGGTTATAAAAATGAATTTGATAATGCCAATTATCTAATGGAGGCATGTAAATGTCAGCTTTTGTAAAACCTTTGCAGGCGCCACAATTATCTAAATTACAGCAATTCCAGGTTTGGGTATCATAAGGGTAGGTGTAGCGAAAATCTGAAAAAGTCGTTAAGCCATTACCGTATCCAGAAGGTATTTTACTACTAGCTAAATTGCATAATGCATCCGCATTTGTAGGTCTTATTTTGAATATATATAAGCCCTCATGGTTCATAGACAATTCATTATAAACATCTTTTAGAAAATCTTCTTGAAAGGCAGCTATGTTTGGATGAATAGGTATGAGGACGTTGTGAAATATATTGTATAGCTCCTCTTTATCAAGGTTTTTTATCGGTTCCAGGTCACCTACATTCCAGGTCATAACAGAAAAGTTGGCCTCGACATAATCAGGGGGGTCCTCACTTACACTTGCATTCTCTGAATCCAAAGATCCTAAAATAACACTTGTTCCAATCAATAAGCCAAAGATTGGAATCATAAACAAACTCTTTAAAATTTTTTTTCTCATAAAACATTCCTCCTTACTTTTAAAGTTTTACTAGCCTGATGAGAATCAAATCCGATCAAACCATAGTTATAGTCAGCAATTTTTGTGCCAGGGAGGATTATATACGAAGACCCTTTGTTGACAAGGTTTTTGGAATATCACCCTTTTCCAGGAATAAAAAAAATCTCGCTATAAGGAGACTACTTAAATTGAAATAAAAATAAAGCAATTGATCGGCTAGTTATATAGGCTGTTTTGAAAGTCTCGTTATAGCGAGACTCGATCTCCTCATAACAAGATTTAAATATTTAAACGGTTTCCATTTAAAAATCTCATGAATTTTTTATATTCATTGCCCATAAGATTAAACAATTTTAATAAATGTTTATATATTCCATCAGACTCAGCCAAACCCATCTTAATAATTTCCTTCACCTCATCCCTGTTTAAATCTCTATCTAAAAAAGGTGTTTTAACCACATCCCAAAAACTCTCCCCCGCTTTGATACGATTCCAGATTTGCTCAATCTTATTTATTCGTTGATCAAAAGCACCTTTAAAGCGACTTTGATTAATAATATCCTGGATATCTTTACCGGTGATTGGGCTGTCCAGGAGTATACCGGCCCGCGTGAGAACTGTTATCAACTCTCTTACATTACCCGGCCAGTTATGGTTATAAATGGCCTCCCAAAAGCCATTACCAACCTCTTTTCCCTTTAAAAAACGCTGCATCTCCATTACCAGTGCTTTTATATCTTCCTTACGCTCTCTTAAAGGAGGAATCTCTATCTCAAGTACTTGCAATCTAAAATACAAATCTTCACGGAACTCTTTCTTTTTTATTGCTTTATGTAAATCTCTGTTGGTAGCTGCAACAATCCGCACATCCGCCTCTTTTTCAACAGATTGCCCCAGTACGAGATATTTCCTTGTTTCAATAAATCTTAAAAGTTTTGCCTGGAAAGAGACCGGAACTTCTGATATTTCATCAAAAAATACGGTCCCTCCTTCTGCCTCTTCCACAATACCTTTTTTATCAATTCGGGCATCCGTAAAAGCACCTTTTTTATGCCCAAATATTTCACTCTCTAAAAGCGTGTGGGGTATACCTGGCGTATTAATGGTAACAAATTTTCCCTTCCTCCCTGAGTATTTGTGAATCAACTCAGCAATATGGCTTTTCCCGCTCCCTGTTTCCCCAAGAAGCAAAATCGGTTTTTCCTCCAGGGAATATTTTAACACAAGTTCCCTGATATTTTTAATTTCTTCGCTGGTTCCAGTTATTCCCCCGATATTAATTTCATTTTTTTTAATTTGATCCACCATCTCCCCCAGTAATTCACCCATGAATTTAAAGATTTCACGGTCTGATCTACTAAATGAATCCTTTACTCCACTGTCAATATACAAATAGAAATTGTCACTAACCGGTTGAATAATAAGGCACTTTACTTTTAAAACAAAGGCAGATTCAGGTAAATCATTGACTATTGAGGATATTAAAACATCTTCTGTTTCAATGGTATCACTATTGTTTAACGTTTTTTTAATATAGGTTTTTGAAAATCCCTCCCCATCATAAATTGTTTTTCCACCTATTTCTCTTCCTTTATGCCATAATATCTCACCTTCCCTGTTATAAAGCATTGCAAGAGATACTTCCTTTTCTTTTAATAAATCCCAAAGTTTTGTTTTAATACTTTCTATCATCTATGTCTCCGTAAAAAAAATTTTAATCCGCGGATAAAGATAAAAAATTGACAATTATCTGTTCATTTTGGTTCAATTGAGTCTCCTCCACAAGGGCATTTGAATAATAATTGAGGGACAAAGGATCTTCTTCTGATATCAGATCAAAAATTTCATTGGCCTCTTCTATATTGTATTCTGGATGAAACTGAAGACCCCAGACCGGGAGGTTTTTATATTGAAATCCGTGTACCGGGCAGCCCGGGGTAGAGGCAATAATTTTGAAATCTTCGGTCAGATTGCAAACTTCATCATAATGGGAAACCATGCTAACTGGAGCGGTGATACCCTTAAATATATGATTATCAGATATATGGATATCTGCCCATCCTATCTCAGGTATTTCTGATTTCCTGACACAATGCCTGCCTGCAATGGCACGCGCAATGAATTGATGTCCATAACAGATTCCCAGGAGGGACTTTTTTTGCTCTATCGTATCATGGACGATCATTTCCAGCACAGCGTCCCATGGATTATCCTCCACAACAGATGCTTCGGCCCCGGATATGATAACATGTGAGTATTTGGATAGATCGGGAATCCCTCCAACCTTTGGAATCCGTAAAAAATCTGCATGCATCCCGCTCTTCCCAATAGGTCTTAAAACAGCGTGGTTAAAAGAGGCTGCCAGTTTATCACTTTTCATATAATTTAACACCAGCACCATGTGATTTACCCTACCCTAAAAAGAGAGCGTTGCATTTCTTCATTTCAAATAAAGATAATACCTACCTTTGTAATTTCTGAAATAATATGTGTGGTATTCCCTATTACCCTCCAGGGAAGTTCGAATCAACATAACCCTGGCATTCCTGGTGTAATCTTCATAATAAAACTCCGGGTCTGACATCTCATATTTTAAATATTCATAATGGGTCTTCCGCATCCGTCTTAAATATTTACTCAATTGATGGGCATACCGGGCTTTATCTTTTAAACTATTTTTCTGCTTTGGGTATAATATATTGTTGACAAAATCATAATAACTTTCCAGGCTGATTTGATTTTTGTACAAGAGATAGCGATTACGCTCGATGAGATGCACAAAGCCGATAATCTGTTCTCGTTCATTCCCAAGAGATACCATCCGCTGAGATTGCTCATTCATAGAGCCGGCGATGTCGCGGATGGTTTTATCCTCAAAGGAATACTCGTGGGCTTTTGGAAATTCCTTATTTCCGACCAACACAAAATCATACAATAGCCAAAAGGCTGCAAAAAATAAGGCAAGAATGAGGACATATTTTTTTTTGAGTCTCAATTTCTCTTTTCCCTCCAGCATTTCCTCCGTCATATATCTTATTTCTGCTGTCCACCGCCTTCTACCCATTGTTATCCTTTTCCTCCTCTATATCTATTCGTCTGTCTCTCTATTCCAGACGGTTGATTCGCTTGTCCAACCATTCGATTCGTTTCACAAGCCACTCTTTCATGTAGCCGATTTCCCGGTAGAAATCATTGGCGTCGGGATAACTGAAATAATTGACAGGCCAGCGGGTAAAATTCCGTTTTTGGGCGTCTTTTAAGAGAGCAGAATTCTGGTCTATCATTTTAAAGATGTTTTCCACGGATATGATTCCTTTTCCCTCTAATTCATTCCACCTTGCTTTTAAGGCCCTTCGGAAAGAATCAATCTGCATGCAGCGTTCAAATAGATTGGTACTGAGCCATTTATCATGGGACCGTTTTTTCATATTATATTCTCTTCCAAGCACTCCGTCCTTATCCCATGGGATAATATACCATTTGGCGTTCATTCCCTGGTGTCTTGCCAGGTACCGATTTTTGTACAATCCATCCGAATCATCGATTATTTGGGTAAATACCCACAGGTCAATATAACTGTCATGATCCAGCTTTTGGAAAATCTCTTTCTGAAAGGTTTGATTGGAAGATAAAGCAGCAAACCGGGAAAAGTCTTCGATGGGTTTCCACTGTTCGCCATGCTTTTTTTTATGGGGATATCTCTGTTCAAATCCACTGTGCCATCCCCATATGGGATCTCTGGCCTTTTGGAGGGGCTGTCGCTTAGCAGGGAAATGTTTGTAATCCTTTTTATAAAGGGACTCCAAATTGTAGGCTGAAAAGTTAGCATTATCATTCCTGCTCCGGTATAAAACGGAATTAAAACTCTTATTCTTGTCATATACTTCCAATCCCAGGAAATCTTTATCAATATGTTCTGTCAGCAGATAAACCCCATTATAACTGCCATTCAGTATCACTTCCACAAACCGGCTTTGAGGGGCAATTTTTTGTCTCCTTTTATCCTCTCTGAATTGCTCCAGCAGGTCAAAGGCGATTTTAGTTCTCATAAGGGATTTTTCAATAAAGGAACTTTCCAGCACCCATCGCTTGGAATCTATCATTCCTTCAAGGGGATATGAGTTATCCAGGGTAATACCATATTTCCATTTGGGCCACTTTTTTCCCCTCCCTTCGATATCCGCATCCAATATCTCATTGGCATATGTTTTATACTGTTTATGGGCGGCTTTGTTGGCAGAAAAAAACCGGATCTTACAGGGAATCTTGGGCTCATTCTTTATGACACGGGGAATACCATGGTCACCAGTAGTATCTATCTCTATGATAGGCAGGGTGCTGGTAGTGACGCAAAGATCATACTCATTGCGCTGATATTTATGTATTAATATAATCTTTCCGTAAAAAATATAGTCCTTAAAATCATAATTTCGATCATTTTCTAATGCTATTTCCCTGTTATTTCCCCTATCCACCTTGCGTATCCCCTGGAAAATGGGTTTTATAAAGACCTCCGTCTCCTTCAAACGGGTTCTGTATTTAATTTTTTGACGGGTACCTGCTCCCTGGGGTAAACTGGCGAAAATGACTTTATTTTTTTCATCCACCGCTACCTCGTTATCACCTATATAAAATGCATCCATTTGATTTTCTTCATACTTATATTTATTAACGATATTATCAACAACTAGAAATAAGTCATCCAGTTGTTTCGCGGCGATGGAGCGTTCAAGTTTCTCTTGGTATTCTTCCGAATGCTCTAATTTATAAATCTGAGACTCTTTATCGAGCCTGTATAATTGGTCATTGGCCTTGAAATCATTATCTAATAAATAGACATCACTACCGCCAAACATGGGATTTTTTTGATAAGCAGCAATGGCTTTGGCATTATCATAGAATTGGTTATTCATAACCAGTACACGGGTCTGGTTTTTTGACGCGATTCCGATGCGGTTCTGCCGGATCACATTGTTGTATATAAAACATTTGGATTTTTCACCGATACAGAGCGCTTTATCTAAAAAGTTTGCAAATACATTATTGGCCACAAAAAATTTGGAACCGCTTAAATCAAGGGCGTCTCCCTCTCTATCAGCCGTATCATTAATAAACTGGTTCCCAATAACCACTCCTCTGCAAAAATCCAGTGCTGCGTGATCGATGGGGTTGGAGTAAAACTGGTTGTTTTCCAGTAGCACCATTCCTCCTTTGACATTCAGACTATCATGGCCAAAGGTATGATGGATTTGGGAGTTTCTTATTTCTAAATTCATTTTATGAAAATTCAGCCCACCAGAATAAAAGCACCCGGCGACAAAAGCGTTGCTGCCCCCTGAGAAATCCAGGTATTCTACAATACTGACCGCTTCACCCATACCTGTGATCGCCCAAACGCCAAAGGGTTTTTTCTTTTTAAGGGATTTAATAACTACAGGATTCTCTTCTGTTCCCAGGATATGCAGGGGGCTGTAACTGATAAAAGAAACCTTCGGGCCCATCCGGATAAAGGTTCCCGCTTCAATCTCAAATACATAGCCCATTGGTATAAAAACAGTTTCCTTAATGGTATAATTCCCTTTTTTCAAAATGATGCGATTATCTTTTTTAAATTTTAAATTAAGATTTCTATATTTTCCCCTCACTATTTCAGGAGCCAGCAGCATTTGATCAAGATAACCACGAGATTTGATCAACGGATTATATTGATATTGATGGGTGGAGGTCCCTTTTCTATTGATAGAGGTTACATTTAAAAAAGGACTGAATTCACTCCCTCCTGCCAGGCGGTTGGTTCTGGCCTGCTCCAATGTGTTTAATACATTATTTTCAAAAAAACTGGATATCAATTTAATTCTCAGTCGATTGCGAAGACTGGCATTGTTTCCATTTGAATATTGTTCTTTAAGGAGTTTATAATAGCTAATGATCGTTTCATAATTGTCCGCCAGCTTGAGCAAATAATCCCTTTTTTTTTCCTTTATTAACAGACTTTTTTTGATCTGTTTTCTCAATAATTTAAATGTTTTATTTTTCCGGTTCATTTGCATATTGTACAGGTTGGACTCATCCAGTATGGGGTAAAATTTCCCATTAATGATATTGTATATAAATCTTATATTATCTTCCATTAAAAAACCAGAGCTAGCACCCAGTAAATCCCGTAACATTTCAAATCTAGCGATATAATCGGGATCAAAATATTTAATCAATAAATGATCATCACCTGCTTCCAATAATACGAAGAAGTTATTTAAATGCTTAAAAATCCCGGGATTCCGCATACTATTATATTCGTTATTTAAATAGCTGATCTTCCATGGGGACGCGCTGTCCTTTTCCATCATAAATATAATGGAACCTGGCATTTTATTTTGTGCCAGGAAAATATCGTCAAAGGCCTGTTTAAAAAAGGTGATTCCGTTATTAACATAATGAACCTGGAAATCCACATATTCGGTATAAGGAACATAAATGTTCATTTTTTTGGCCAATTTATAAATCAGTTCCTGTTCAAACAGATCGATTTTATCAATCTGGAAAATATCAAAGCTTCGTATTCGGTTATGGTAATTGGTTTTGGGGAAGCGCAGGGAAAGTGATCGGTGGATATCGTTTAATCGGAGATATTTAAAATAGTTGTTAAAACAGGATATTTCAACAGGATAATTTTCACCATTAATATCTATATCCATGGTACGCCACTGATGACTTCGGGGGAAAATGGTGTTACTAAAAGAATTAATAAATTCAGCATCTGTTATGGTAAAATTGAAATTGATATTTTTTGAGATATTGAGTCCATTTCTTTTGGAATTCATGGAAGGTCCATCAAATAACCGGTTGTGATAGATATACCTGACGATACTATTTTTATTTAAGATTAAGATAATGGCCAACGCCGCGACAATGCCAATCGTGACCACTATTTTTTTATTTCGTTTTCGCATTTAAAATCATTTCCTCTAAATCACGTTATAAACCAAAATATATTATACGTAATTCTCCTTATTTTTATACCATATATTTTTTTTTTTGTCCAAAAGAATTTTTAGAAGAGGTAGAGAGGTAAAGAGGTAGACGTTGTTGGCCATTCTTCCGACCTCTGACTTTTTTACCCCCCTCCATGCTAACATCCCTGATCCCTCTTCACAGCTTTTGCCTTTATATCTCTCTACCCCTCTACCTCTCTACCTCTTGATCTCCTTTTTTAAAAACCATAGCATTTTTCCTGGAAAAAGTGTAAAATAGTGCCTTGAAGGATAAAAAATCCATATAAATTCATTGCTAGAAAAGGATTTAAATATGAAAACACATATTGAAATTAGTAGAAAAAACCTGGAACATAATTTAAATGTGTTTAAAAAGCTAACGAATAAGAAAATCATGTTTGTGGTAAAGGCCAACGCCTATGGTCATGGTCTGAAAGAAGTGATCCATATTATCAAAGATCTGTCAATCATCGATTATTATGCAGTAGATTCAGTGGCAGAGGCATTGGCAGTCAAGGAGATAGACGATAAGAAAAAGATATTGGTGATTGGATGGACAGATGAAGAAGAGCTGGAAGTCCTATTGTTAAATGGCTTTGAAACCATTGTCCCGTCAATGGATTTTTTAAAGCGGGTGGATAAACAGGCCAGGAAACTCAACGTCAAAGCATATGTTCATTTGAAGGTGGAGACCGGCACTGCCCGCCTGGGTATGGAACCTTCCCAGGTGCTGGATATTTTTAACACCCCAATTTACAATAATATTGAAATCAAAGGGATTTACTCTCATTTTGCCAATATCGAAGATACCACAGACCACTCCTATGCCCGGCACCAGTTACAAATTTTTAATGATCTACTCTCCAAAATAAATATGCGGAAACTGTTGAAACATTTTTCTTGCTCTGCTTCCACGCTGCTTTTTCCCAAAACCTATTTCGATATTGTGAGGGTAGGTATTTCCGCCTATGGGTATTGGCCCTCCAAAGAAACTTATATTTCCTATATTGAAAAAAACGGGGATAAGCTTGAGCTAAAACCAGTACTAAGCTGGTATACAAAGGCAGCCCAGATCAAAGTACTGAAAACCGGAGACCATATTGGATACGGTTTAACCTATCGTACGTTTAGTAAAACCAAAATCGCGGTTATGCCCGTGGGCTATTATGACGGGTATGACCGGAAACTTTCCAATATTTCTACTATTATTGTCAATGGCGTTAAAGCACCGGTAAGAGGCAGGGTTTGCATGGACATGTTAATGGCAGAGGTCACACACATAAAAAACATTAAGCCAGGAGACCGAATCACCCTCATCGGTCAAGAGGGCAAGGAAACGATTGATGCCGATTACCTGGCGGAATTAAGTGGTACCATCAATTACGAAGTGCTGTCCAGGATCAATCCGTTGATCCCGAGGGTAGTTGTATGAAGTAGACCGAAGGCGGGGTTATAAACCCCGCTAAAAATTCCTCCCTCTTCGATTCTTTACCTTCACATTTCAAGGATTCCAACATCCCGACAATCATTCTCTCGGGTACCTGATTTGAATGAAAAACAGAGGATGGATATTAAAAAGGTACCAGGCGAAAATTCTACCCCTATTGGGGATTAATCTTCTTGTTTTTATGTTTGCGGATGTTCGTTTGTAATTGGTTCTTGCTCTGGAGTCACTGCAGTTGGTTCCTTTGCGTCTAATCCAAAAACTTTTTTAAGTTTGTTTAAAACTTTTTTTTGCATTGCAGGAGATAATTCTCCTAACTCTCGCTTTATTAAGGAGGCTGTAACTGTCATAAGGCGATGTAACCGCAGCGTAGAGGATACTCGCAGTCCGGTTATACTGAAATCCTCTCCATTGGAATCGATAACTAGGTCTGATTCCAATAGATTATCAGGCAAACGACTGCTAATAAAAGCCAAAATAATATGACGATGAGGACCGATAGGTTCAGTTAAACATAATGCCGGACGTACTTTTGTTGTGTTAAGGGTATCAAAGGGAAACGGTATTAATACAATTTTATTTTTTGTCGTTAAAGGGTTTTCCATCGCTAATCGAGTATATATCTTCCTGCGGATCGTTTAAAAAATCAAAAGATGGATTTTGATATGCCGCTTGAAGCCATTCTGATTCGTCAATATCCTCTTCTTCCGGCACCAGTATGATCACACGAACGTTCATTGGACCTTTTATGGGAAGGGCATCATCCAATACCAGGTGACGATGAGCATCTATTTTGCCCGTTAATTCAATTGCTCTGCTGGCAATATCCATATTAACTCCTTTTTTAGATTAAATTCTTAGTATAATATAAATTAAAATTACCCAAATGTCAATTTTAATTTTACTTAAAAAAGAGAAATCTGAAATTTTCATACCCTGTGTAATGTCCATGCCCGACATAATACAAAAGTACACAACTATTTTGCCTATTTTGCTTGGCACTTTATAACAGTTGTTTCTATCAACCAGCAATCAGTTCCAAGCAACGAGCACCCAATTTTATGTAATCGCAGCTCGATCTTCTGAAAATTTTTCATACTCTTTATTATCGATAATATCTTTTAAACGAAGAACCGTCTGCCAAACGTCGTGATAGGTATTGTAAAGGGCGATGGGAGCGATGCGGATAGTATTGGGCGGACGGAAATCAGGAACAACTCCCTTTGCCTTCAATGCCTGGTGTATGCGCCATATATTCTCATCCCCCTCCAGCGCCACATGACCGCCCCGGCGTTCTGGTTCCCTGGGAGTTCCGATTATTAAACCGTATTTATCAGCAGGCAGAAGATGATCTTTCAGAAAGATGAGGTATTCGGTCAATCGAATGGATTTTTCCCGGATACGTTCGATACCAGCTTCCAGGAGTATTTTTAATGCCCCTTCCACCGCTGCAGTGCTCAGCACAGCAGGGGAGGAAATCTGCCACCCCCCGGCACTATGAGCATGCTGGAAATCCAGCACCATATCGAATTGTTTCTCTTTGACATACCCGAACCATCCAGCCAACAGGGGTTCCTGATGAAAATGTTTTTTATTGACATAGAGAAAAGCCGTGCTGCCAGGACCGCCGTTCATGTATTTGTAACTGCACCAGAAAGCAAAATCCACCTCCCATTCATCGAATTTATGGGGAACCGCTCCAACCGAGTGAGAACAGTCAAATCCAATAAGAATCCCCCGTTCATGGGCTTTACGGGTGAGAAAAGGAATATCCAGCAGTTGACCACTGCGGTACAACACCGATGGTAAAAGTGCGATTGTTATGTCATCGGTCATTAATTCAACGATCTTCTCCTCATCCAGGATGCGGCCATCCTGGCTGGGAACCAGCACCAGTTGGTCTTCTACTGGCAGCCCTTTCAGCTTGATCTGTCCCTTTAAAGCATAAATATCCGAGGGGAAATTAAGTTCATCAGCCAGGATTTTCGTTCTACTGCCTTTAAGTCGGTAAAAGGTACTGACCAGTGCATGGAGATTAACAGTGGTGGTGCCGGTGCATACCACTTCATTGGCTTCTGCTCCCACCAGTTGAGCAGCCATGGCCCCAAGGGTTTCTGCCAGATGGAACCAGGCTGGCTTCGCTTCTAACCATCCTTTAATGGCCTGATTCTTCCATTCTTTCATCACCCTGGCCAGCGATTCTTCCGAATCTTTGGATAATAATCCCAACGAGTTGCCATCCATGTAAATCGTGTCATCGTCATCAGGGATATGGAATCTATCCCGAAACCCGGCCAATGGGTCTTCTTTGTCCAGCCGTAGGGCAAAATTTTCATCCGGTTCAAAATGGTTCATTTTGTATTACCTATTAAAAATTTTCTATCGTCATTTATTTTAAACCAAATTTAAACCAATTGCAAAGGCCCGAAGCAATTCTAATTTTTTCAATTTTATCTTGCAATTTTTTTAATTTTGTGTTATTCGTCTTTTTTAAAATCGAGGCCCTGCAAAAAGGGATCGTTAATAACCCAGAAATAATATAGGAATTGGTTTTTCTATTTGCCTGGGCAACCATCGGTTTAACTGGGCTTCCAATGGCGGAAGCTCACCCCCGGTGGCCAGGTTAACAAAAGACCGATCCAAAACTAAAAGAGGTTAACGATGAGCACACTTATCACTTATATGACACGTCATGGATGCGCAGAAAAAGCTGCGGAATTATTGGAAGGAAAAATGAACGATGACGTCACAATCATCAATCTAAAAAAAAATTTCAAACCCGATCTTTCAAAATTTGATACCATTATTATTGGTGGTTCGATTCATGCAGGAAAAATTCAAAAGGGAATCAAAAATTTCTGCCAGAAGAACCTCAATACACTGCTAAAAAAACGGTTAGGGCTTTTCCTTTGCTGTATGGAGGAGGGAGAAGCAGCTCAAAAACAACTTGATGACGCTTATTCAGAGGAATTACGAAATCATGCAACAGCTAAAGGATTATTTGGCGGTGAATTTAATTTAAACAAAATGAATTTTATTGAGCGAGCCATTGTAAAAAAAGCTGCCAACATTTCCGAAAATGTTTCTAAACTTAACGAAGCCGCCATTCATCAATTTGCCAGCAAATTTTAATAATTAATAGTCAATAATTAATGGTTAACTGATAATGAAAAGAACAGGAACATTTTTTTGTGACACTGATTGAAGATATGTGGCAATCAGGGAGAACAAAAGTCCAATTTTCCTGCAAGATGAAGTTGATATTTTTGGGTTTTGATGTTAAACTACAAGCAGGAAGAATTAATGGAAAAAGAACAAGACATTTCGGTCATAAAGCAGCTCATTCACCAGGTCATTCCATATAAAAAAGAAATAATTTTTTTCGGTTCAAGAGCAAAAGGGGTGTATAAAAAAGAAAGCGATTATGATATTCTTGTCATTGTTCTTCAAAAAAACGCCGATAGAAAGGAATTGATTGGGTTCCAGGCAAAAATAAAACGGTTGTGTGCAAAGTCCGGGTTGGATGCGGATGTCATTGTTCGAGACAAAGCTCATGCAGATGCAATAAAAAAATTTCCTGGGAATATCATCCATTCTGCGCTGCAGACTGGGATACATGTTTAATGAATAAAGAAGAATACATTAAAACCTGGATTAAAAAAGCAGGTGGAGATCTTAAAGTTGCAAAAAGAGAACTACAATGTGAAGATCCTGTGCTCGATGCAGTTTGCTTTCACCTACAACAGGCAGTGGAGAAATATTTAAAAGCATTTCTTGCTAAATTCCTGGAACAAATTGAGAAAACTCATAATATTGAGTTTCTCATAGAACAATGCATTCAACTTGATAGTGATTTTAGTCAATTTGAAGAAAAATTCGACAAGATTGCAGAATGCGGCGTTGAAATCAGGTACCCTGATACATTCCTAATGTTTGAAAAAGATGAACTTGTCGACATGTTAGCAATTGTCGAAGGATTTATAGAATTTGTACAAAAAAAAATTGATATGAATCCTAATGCTAGTCAAACTTCAGACCAAGAGCAACGTGAATACAATCCAAACCATTCCGATTCACAGGGAGAGGATACTTCTGAAATAACCGATGATGAAGGGTCAGAAAATTGAATACTGGTAACTAACAGGATAATCCACCAGCCCTGACTATAAATTCTCCCAGTCTATTAGCTCCCCAATCATTCCAGACCTGAGAGCCCTCCCTGACCTTTGAGTTCTCCCCTGAAAACCTTAAGAAGCAGCCTATGTCGAGTAGAGGAATAGAGAACTCTGTTTAGACTCCGCCTTAAATCCCGTTTCCAGGTTTCCCTTTTTGTGCCTAACGATGCGTATGCCATGCATAGCTTCTATTCCTCCCTCACGGAACCG
>Ga0180438_10001577_pt1 | contig 40189 bp, 25 predicted proteins | sample SS_ome_12_FD_132455 | JGI IMG/M metagenome (GOLD analysis project Ga0180438, IMG submission 132455) | Hypersaline lake sediment archaeal communities from the Salton Sea, California, USA - SS_3_D_2 metaG | ecosystem: Environmental > Aquatic > Non-marine Saline and Alkaline > Hypersaline >... | reverse complement strand
TCCTGCTCCCAGATTTCGCCCAGTTCTTCCTTGAGGAAGTAGGCAATGGCCAGGGGTTGGTTCAGCCGCAGGGCCTCCTGGAGCCGCTCCGGTTCCTTGCGGGAAGGATCGAGGTTTTCGGGCCGCTTTAGCAGTAGCCAGCGGACTCCCTTGAGTGCCTTCTTCTGCATCATGTCGGTCAGCTCACGGAATAGGGATCGTCGCAGGTTGGAGAGCTTCTCGTTGTAGAGCTTGATCACATGGAAACGGTCGAACACCAACGTGGCCTCCGGCAGATGCGTCACCACGGCTTCGATATACGCCGGCGACATGTCGGTGGCCACCGCCTCGATCTTCGCCCCGCTGCGGCGGAGCCGCCTCCAGAAATCCCGCAAGGCGTCTCCCCCTTTCCCTTCGCCGACGTGCACGATCGCCCCGCTCTGAAGGTCCATCACGATGGTCATGTAGCGATGTCCCTTGCCGGTGGAAATCTCGTCGATGGCGATTTGCTTCAGATGCTTCAGCTTCGGCTTGTCGAACCGCCGCTTCAGGTGCCGCTTCTGGATCTCCTTGATCACGTCCCAACTCACCCCCAGATGGTCCGCCACGTCCTTGATCGTCATCGAGCGAGAGAGTTCCAAGGCGTACCGCTCGAAGCTCCGGGTGTAGCTAAGCCGGCCGTCGGCAAACCCGATCTTCACCTGCCGAACCGCCCCGCAAACGCGGCACTCCACCCGGGGCACCGCCAACGCCACATAGACCGGCTTGCGACCCACCGAAACCGTGCGGAACCGCCGCCGCCGCTTCCCCCGCCCGATCACCTCCGCGGAGCCGCACTCCGGACAGCGGTACGATTCCCGAGGCTGCGAAACCGTGAAAGTCACCGCACCTTCTCTGTATTCCGTGCTCACGTAACGGTAGCCCCGGATCCCAAACGCATGGTAAAGTAGGCTGGTGGACATGCTTCCTCCTTCTGAAGTCTGTTGCCAAAACTCCAGAAAGGAACAGCATGTCCGCCATTCTTCAACCCCGCGCACCCATCATCCAGTTGAACCAGAATTCAGAACTAAAGCAGACGAGCACCATTCCGGCCGGCGATAGGGGCAAGAAGGATGCTGAATAGTGGAAGAACCACTTCTTCAAGCGGCATCCAGCCCGCCGACGCCAACAAGGACGGCAAGCTGACATGGCCGGAATACAAGGCTTACCGAGCCACATTTGATCCACCGCCGCCGGAGCCTCAGACGCACAAAAGGGAATGGAGGGTTCAGGTGCCTGTCACCTACTTGTCGGCACCCATCGTTCTACTTTTTCGTTGATTTCCCACAAAATCCGCCGCGGATGAAAGAAATCGTCGGGAGTGTACGTAGCACTACAAGGAATGAAGTGAATTTCGAAATCAGCTCTGTTCAACCCCAATGGGGGGCCCGGATAGAAGGAGCGACCAATGAGGATCGCCTTCTGTTTCACGATTGCGGTTGTTTCCAGCATTTGTGTCGCTAAGAGCAAGGCGCTAGACAAGGGCGCGGGGCGCGATGTTAAGATACGGTGTGGTGAAGGCCTGGAGCGGTTCCAGGGTCAACTCCGTTCAACCCAAATGGGAAATCCCTGCTTAGAGTCTGGATCTCGACAGATAACGGGTCACCCGGCGGAACGTTTTGCCACGGGCGGGGTTGAATGGCCGTTTAGGCTGCACGCTGGCGGAAGCGGCGGGCCAAGATTCGTTGCATTGGCTTTCTCGGAGCGGTGAACATGGCGGCATCCCTGGTCCTCACGACCTTCCTTCTGACAGCCCCCGCCGAAGCCGAGAAGGCTTTGGTGCGTCCGTTCGAATCCTGGGGCAATCGAACTCCGGCGAGCGAAATCGACGTCGTGGTGTTCGGCCGGCTGAAGCAGTTGGGCATTCGGCCGGCCCGACTTTGCTCTGACGAGGTATTCCTCCGCCGAGTATATCTCGACGTGATCGGCACCCTGCCCACGCCCCAGGAGACGCGGCAGTTCATCAGCGACGAATCGCCCGACAAACGGGCCGCGTTAATCGATCGGCTGTTCGAACGCGACGAGTTCGCCGCCTACTGGGCCATGCGTTGGTGCGATCTGTTGCGGGTGAAGTCGGAGTTTCCGATCAACCTTTGGCCCAACGCCGTGCAGGCGTATCACCGTTGGATCCGCACGTCGATCCGGTCGAACATGCCGTACGACCGGTTCGTGCGCGAGATGCTCACGTCGACCGGCAGCAATTTCCGTGTACCCCAGGTGAACTTCTACCGCTCGATGCAGAGCGAACAGCCGGAGGCGATTGCCCAGGCCGTGGCCCTGACGTTCATGGGCACTCGCGCCGAGAAGTGGCCGAAAGACCGGCTCGCCGGTATGGCCGCGTTCTTTTCGAAGATCGGCTACAAGAAGACGGCCGAGTGGAAAGAAGAGATCGTGTTCTTCGACTCGCTGGGGATGAGCGAAGGCGTGAAGGATCGAGCCTCGGCCGAGGCAGTCTTCCCGGACGGCACGCCGGCTTCTTTGCCGACGGGAACAGACCCTCGCCAGGTGTTTACCGATTGGCTGATTTCGCCGGACAATCCCTGGTTCGCGCGGAACATCGTCAACCGTCTCTGGTGCTGGTTGCAGGGCCGCGGCATCATCCACGAACCGGACGACGTTCGGCCGGACAACCCGCCGGCCAATCCGGAATTGCTCGCCTTGATCGAGCGGGAATTGATCGAGTCGGACTATGACATCCAACACGTGATGCGGTTGATTCTCAACTCGAAGACTTACCAGCTTTCGTCGATCCCCCGCAGCGATCACGCCGAGGCCGAAGCCCAGTTCGCTTACTACCCGCTCAGGCGACTGGAGGCGGAGGTATTGATCGACGCCCTGTGCCAGATCACCGGGACCACCGAGAAGTACGTCAGCCCGATCCCCGAACCGTTCACGTACATCCCGGAGGATCAGCGATCGATCGCCCTGGCCGACGGTAGCATCACCAGTTCGTTTCTCGAGATGTTCGGGCGCCCGCCGCGTGACACGGGCATGCAGTCGGAGCGAAACAACCGTCCTACGAATGCCCAACGCCTGCACTTGCTCAACTCCAGCCATATCGAGCAGAAGATCGAGCGGAGCGAGAAGCTTCGCCAACTGATCTCCTCCGGCAAGACGCCGCGGGAGTCGCTAACCCGGCTCTACCTGGCGATCCTTTCGCGCCGGCCGACCGAAGAGGAACTCGAAGCCGTGGGGGCCTACGCCAAATCGGACGGAATGACCCCGCGGAACGTATCGATCGATCTGGTCTGGGCCTTGATCAACAGCCCGGAGTTTCTGTATCGTCACTAAAGAACCGTAGCAGGCACACTCCGTGTGCCGTAGCCAGCGGACGGCACACGGAGTGTGCCCGTAACCAAGCGGAAGCGAGGTAATCCCATGAGCACGAAACCGAATACGGACACGGCCGTCTCGCGGCGCACCGCTTTGAAAGCCGGCCTTTGCGGCGCGGCCGGGCTGGCCCTGGGCGACCGGTTGGCTTCCGCAGGCCCGAGCGAGGTGAAACCGGCGAAGGCCCGTGCGGTGATTCAGATCTGGATGTGGGGCGGGCCCTCGCATCTCGATACCTTCGACCCGAAACCAAAGGCCGGCTACGACTACTGCGGCCCCCTGGACAAGCCGATCCCGACCAACGTCGACGGGATCATGATCGGCCAGCTACTTCCACTGCTCGCTCAGCAGGCCGACAAATACTCGATTATCCGCAGCATGACCCACGGGGTGAATGCCCACGAGACAGCCTCCTACATGGTGCAGACCGGACACAAGTCGGGCGACGGCATTGTCTACCCGTGTGCCGGGGCGGGGGTGTCGAAGCTCAAGGCACACGACGTCGGCTACGAGGGCCTGATCCCGCCGTACATCGTCTTGACCGAGCCGCAGGGCCGGTTTTCCGAGGCCGGTTTCCTCGGCTCGCGATACAAACCGTTTGCCACCGGCGGCGATCCCGGGCGCACCCCGTTCGTGGTCGAGGGCATCGCCGCCGCGGGCATCACGCCGCGGCGACAACAAGGCCGCCGCGATCTGCTCGGGCAACTGAACACGCTGGGCCATGCCATGGAAGGCAACCCGCAGCTTGAGGCACTCAAGAAGACCGAAGAGAAGGCCTACGACCTGATCCTCGGCGACGCCGGCAAGGTGTTCGATACTTCGGAAGAAGACGAAGAACTCCGCCAGCGTTATGGGCAGAGCACGTTCGGACAGTCGTGTCTGATCGCCCGGCGTCTGGTCGAACAGGGCGTGCGTTACGTGACCATCAACTACAAGGGCTGGGATACGCACAAACAACATTTTCAAACGATGCGAGGCAAGCTGCCCGAGTTGGATCGCGGCATGTCGACCCTGCTGGCAGACCTTTCCGATCGCGGCCTGCTCGACAGCACGATCGTCTGGTGGGGCGGCGAGTTCGGGCGCCGGCCGAAGATCCAATGGCAGCCGCCCTGGAACGGCGGGCGCGGCCATTACGGCCCGGTCTTCTCCAGTGTGGTCGCCGGCGGTGGATTCAAGGGAGGGCAGGTCGTGGGATCCTCCGACGAAAAGGGTGAGCAGGTCCGCGACCGGCCCGTCTACCCCTGGGACCTCATCGGCAGCATGTACGAGTTGCTGGGCATCGACCCGGAAGCCACCATCCGACACCCCCAGGGCCAACTCGTTCGGCTAACCCCCTCGGCCGCCGACGGCGTCGAATCGGGCGGAAGGTTAACCGAGATTATGTGACGAAGGTGGGACGGATTTCCAATCCGTCCCTGTTGGGCAAGCTTCATCGGGCTATGATGTGAAACGCCTGCGGCGTTTTTCAGTACGCCGGCGCGTTACTCACGAGGAGCACAAAATGTTCCCATTTCGTTGGTTCTTGTTCCTCGGCCTGACCTGTCTTCTCGCCATCGCCTCCCCCGCCCTGGCGCAACGTGCCCCGCGGATCGGCTACGTCTATCCGGCCGGCGGACAGCAGGGGCAGTCGTTCGAGGTCACCCTCGGCGGGCAATTCCTCGACGGGGCGTCCGACGTGGTGGTTTCCGGCAACGGTGTTCGTGCCAAGGTGGTTGAGCACAAGAAGCCAATGTCGCCCAAGAAAGCGAACAAGCTGCGACAGCAACTTCGCCAACTGCAAACCCGGATCAAGAAGCTGAGGGATCAGAAGAAGAACCCAAACGACGCGGCCATCGTCAAGATGGCCCAAGGAATCGGCATCAAAGTCGACAGTTTGGCGGAGATCATGGAACTGCGTCGAATGATCCTCATGCCCAAGAACCTGCTCAGCCCGCAGCTTGCCGAGCAGGTGAGATTGCGGGTCACGCTCAGCGAGAATGTCGAACCGGGCGAGCGAGAGATCCGCCTGATGACCACGGGCGGTTTGACCAATCCGCTCAGTTTTCACGTCGGCCGGTTGCCCGAGGTTTGCGAAGTGGAGCCGAACAACGCGGCCCCCCACGCCGAAGTCGCTGGCTCGATCCCGTTGGTCCTAAACGGTCAAATAATGCCCGGCGACGTCGACCGTTTCGCCTTCGAGGCCCGCAAGGGCACGCGTCTGGTGATCGCCGCCAGTGCGCGGGAATTGATCCCCTACTTGGCCGACGCGGTGCCCGGCTGGTTCCAGGCCACGCTGGCATTGTACGACGCGGAGGGCAAGGAGTTGGCCTACGCCGACGACTTCCGTTTTCAGCCCGACCCGGTGTTCTATTACGAGATCCCCGAGGACGGCCGCTACGTGATCGAGATCAAGGACGCCCTCTACCGCGGGCGCGAGGATTTCGTGTACCGCATCAGACTGGGCGAGTTGCCGTTTGTTACCAGCATCTTCCCGCTGGGCGGCCAAGGCGGCGAACCGGCTGAGATCGAGTTGGCTGGCTGGAACCTGCCGACCGAGAAATTGTCGATCGATGCCGCGCCGAAGACGCCCGGGGTGCAGGCGGTCCCCGTCGCCGATCCCGGGCGGGCCGGCAACCGTGTCCGATTCGCCGTCGACACCTTGCCCGAATGCCTGGAAGCCGAGCCCAACAACGAGCCGGCTAAGGCCCAGCAGGTCGACCTGCCGACCATCGTCAACGGCCGCACCGACCCCGCCGGCGATTGGGACGTGTTCTGCTTCGACGGCCGGGCCGGCGACGAAATCGTGGCCGAAGTGATGGCCCGCCGGCTGAACTCGCCTCTGGATTCCTTGCTCGAATTGATCGACCCCACCGGGAAGCAACTGGCCGTAAACGACGACTTCGAGGACCGAGGTTCGGGGCTGACCACGCACCATGCCGATTCGCAGGTTTCGGCCACGTTGCCGGCCGACGGTTCCTACTGTCTCCGGTTGGGCGATACGCAGGGCAAGGGCGGGGGGGCCTTCGCCTATCGGTTGCGGATCAGCCCGCGCAGGCCCGATTTCGAGTTGCGCGTGGTGCCGTCAACGATCAATGCGCAGGTTGGTGCCACCGTGCCGCTCACCGTGTACGCCCTACGTCGAGACGGGTTTTCCGACGACATCACGCTGGAACTGAAAGACGCGCCGGAGGGCTTCCGTCTCGGCGGCGGTTGGGTGCCGGCCGGGCAGGATTCGGTGCAGATGACGCTCTCGTTCCCGCCAACCCCGCTGGAAGAGCCCGTGAGCCTGCGTCTGGTGGGGCTGGCCACGATCGATGATCAGGAAGTACGCCGCCCGGCCATCCCGGCCGAAGACATGATGCAGGCGTTCATCTATCGCCATCTCGTGGAAGCCCAGGATCTGATGGTCACCTCGGCCGGGCAGTGGAAAGCCAAAACCACCATGACACTCGACCACGAAGGGCCGATCAAACTGCCTGCCGGCGAAACGGCCGATGTGCAGTTCGCGGTAACGGACATCGCTTCGATTCAGGGCATTGACTTCACCCTGCAAAACGCGCCGGACGGCATCGCGATCAAGAAGACGTCACGACAGCCGTCGGGCGTGACGCTGGTGATTCAGGCCGATGCAGGCAAGATCGAGCCGGGCCTGAAGGGCAATCTGATCGTCGACGCGTTCATCGTACAATCCTCCCAACGCGCCGCCAAAAGGTCGAAGGCGCCGAAGCGGCGAGTGCCTCTCGGCGTTTTGCCGGCCATTCCTTTCGAGGTGGTCGCGCCGTAGTGCTACTCCGGCCAGGGACGCGGCGGCCAGGGCAGGGTTTCGCCTTGGTGCCGCGTTGCTCGGGAAACGGCAAAGCGTTTGCTCGCTCAGCCCAGGTGTGCCACTTGCTTCGCAGACGCCGCACGACGTCTGGATACTGCGCGCTATGCATCATCTTGAATCTGCTTCTTGAAACGCACCCATGGTCGGCGGGGCATTTGCGGGCACTGGGTTGCCGAAGAAATCCTTGCCGCCGTTGTCTTTGACCACTTTGCCGGCGCCGATGCAGAGAGAGCCCGGCTTGAGCCTGTAGGCCTCGGGGTTGCCTTTCCCCACCGGCCCCTGGAACAAGGGGTCAGCGAACACAGGCGCCGCATCCTTCAAATCCCTGAAATCATCGTCCGAAGCTCTGTAGTACAGGTTGTGGGTGATCACAATATCTTCCGCACCCTTGGTTGCTCTATGGAGTTGGAATCCTTCCTCGTCACGACTGAGCCCCTCTGCGTTGTAGAAGACATTATTACAGAACAGAAGGCCGCGAACCGGTGTGTTACCCCCGACGCCGCGATCATTCTTGGACAGGGTGGGTGTTTGCCCTTTCCTCAAGTAGACGGTGTTGTTGTAGACCTGAGTCCTGGCCCCGCCCAAATTCCTTAACCATTCGCGACGCAAGTCTTCACGGGTCAAGCCTTCACAGATGTTGTAGCGGAAGATGTTATCGGGGGCGCCATGGTTTAAGACAAAGGAGCCGGCGTCGCTGTCTTTGAGGTAGTTGTATTGAACGACGTAGCTGTCACAGCCGTCGAAATTGAACGCTTGCCCCGACGCCGTATTGATCGTCCTGTCGATGACATTGTGCTCGAAAACGACATGTTTGCCCGCGTAACACCCGATATGCGCGTTATCGCCACATGTGAAGTACCAACCTGCGCGCTTGAAGTGATTGTGGGAGACGACGCCATTTGTCAGGCAGGTGGAGAGCAGAGCAATACGCCCAATCTTGTCGGTGCGGTTGTGGGAGACCACAAAGTCATCGACATGGGTCAGGACAATGCCCATCGTCTCCACATCCTCGATCACGCAATTGGTGACCCTGATTCCCCGCGCCCATCCCATGCGCTCCTTGACATTCTTTCCTGGTTTTCCCTCTATAAATCGACGAAGGCCGCTACCGGCGACTCGGATCCCCATGCCCCCGCCGTCGGAAAAGCCCTTTGCGGAACCGCCGCGCCCTTGGCCACAGCGCAACTTGTTCACAAATAGATGATCAAGGGTGAGATTGTTCACCTCCGGGGTCAGCCAGGTCCCAGCCTCGAGTCCGCAGCAGTATCGCTGGCGATAGAACGGGTGCCAGTTGGAGATCTCCAGGTTTTGTACTTTGCAGTGGGAAACGTCCGGCATGCTGATGGCCGCATGGGCCTTGGTACCGGCCTGAATGATGGTGGGCTCTTGGGACGATCCGTCAGGTCCGACGATGATCTCCTTGCCTGCGGCGCCGCTTCCGTGCAGATGCAACGGCTCATACCAGACGTCCCCTTGTTTGAGGATAACCCGGTCCCCCGGCGCCAGGTTGACCTTGTCCAGTGGCACGAAGGACTTCCAGGGGGTCTTTGGCGCGACGCCGTTGTTGGCGTCATTGCCCGTTGAGGCACTGATGTAGTAGGTGGTATTGCCAGGCGAATCCGTACGAGCGGGCAGGACAGCGGTAACGTGCTTTGTGCAGGCGGAATTGCCGTTGTCCCCCAGCGCAGAAACGCGGTAATCCCATGAGGTCCCCGATCTTAGTATGCCCGATTGCTTCATAACAAGCGTATCCAGGAAACTCGTTTGTGCTCCACCTTCCAGCGTCACGAAGACCACTTTGAATCCCTTCTCTTCTTCCTGAGAAGCTTTCCTTTCGATCCGGTATCCTGAGGCGCCGGGCACAGCATTCCATTGCAGCCGAACCATGGTCGAACCCATATCCACCACGCGTAAACCGGTCGGCGCCTTGGGCGTGTCATCGGGCTCGGCCGACTTCAGGGAGACGGATGTGACGTACAGGTTGGGGCGGTGAGCCGCGCACAGAATCCAGACGCGGCACCAAACGGCATCCTTGGGAACCGTAAACGTCTTGGCGAAGTCCTGGTAGGTCTTCTCGGTCACATGAAATTCGACCGGGATGGTGCGCTTCCCATCCTTATCGGAGAACTCCACAAAGATCCGGCGTGGAGACTCGTCGCGGTTTGCCGGTTCCGGGCGGCTTGAGCTGGCGCTGAAGGTAATTTCCGCGATGCGTGCTCTGGCTTTGAGGGTGTATCGCGTGCCGGGTTCCGGGCAAGGAATGATCGATTGGGCAGAACCACAGTCGAACTTGCTGTAGCCATAATTCCCTTTGCCCTGCTCTTCGGCTCCTCTTCTCAACCACAGGACAGGCTGATTCGAATACTCCTTGTCAGTACTACGTTCCGCTCGGTAGAAATTGAACTCATTCCATCTCCCCGTAACGCCATCGTCGGGACCCCCTGGACCGAAGTCCGGGCTGTAGGTACGTTCCTGTTGTGCGGCCACCCTGCCCATGCAGAGCAGAAAAGCGAGAAAGACCAGCATAGTCATGTTTGTTGCCTGTTCTTGTTTCATTGTTTTGTTCCTCTTACCGACCAACGACTCAGGGAAGTTGTATTTCTGTAACAGTTCAGCCGTCTGGAGTTGATCTTGGTCGATATTGGGGTTTTCGGTTATGTCTATAGGGCATGGCAACAGGCACCGGGGTTTTGCCGGAAGATCTGCTGGATGTTCTTCGGCGTGGAGCGTTGACCGAGGAGCAGGCGCGGACGATCTGCCCGCAGGGCCAAGAGGCGGTCGTCTTCGCTCTGTTGCTCTTGAGCAAGCGCGTGGCCGAGCAACAGGCCAAGACGGCGGCCGAGTCGCATCAGACGCCGGGGACGCCTTCGGGCATGAAACCACCCTACCAGAAAGGCTCGGGCAAATCGGGCAAGTCGCGCAACAAGCGGCCGGGGGCCAAGTCGGGGCATCCCGGCTCGCGTCGGAAAACGCCCCAGCGGGTCGACCGCAAGGTGGAACATCGGGCGGACCGTTGTCCCGACTGCGGCGGAAAGCTGCATCGATGTGCCGAGACCCGAACCCGGTATACCGAAGACATCCCAGACATCCAGCCGGAAGTGACCGAGCACACCATCCATCGCGATTGGTGCCCGAAATGCAAAAAGCAGGTCGAGCCGGCGGTGTCCGACGCCCTGCCGAAATCGACCCTGGGCAACCGCGTGCTGGTACTCTCGGCCTGGCTGCACTACGCCCTGGGCAATACCCTCTCGCAGATCGTCGAGGTCTTCAACTTCCACTTGCAGATGAAGATCACCACGGGCGGGCTGGTGCAGATGTGGTACCGGCTGCAGGGCATCCTCTATCCCTGGTACGAGCAGATTCAGCGGGAAGCCCTCCGCTCGGCCGTGCTTCACGCCGACGAGAGCGGCCGGCGAGTCGACGGCAAAACGCACTGGCTGTGGTGCTTCACGACCAAGAACCTGACCTTTTACATGATCGACCGGTCGCGCGGCTCGCCGGCGTTGATGAAATTCTTCATCGAAGAATTTGCTGGGACGTTGGTGACCGATTTCTGGGGCCCCTACAACGCGGTCGTCTGCGCACTGCGCCAGACCTGTCCACGCCGTCCCCGTACTCTTCGCGCAGGGCCTGGAAACGCTCCGCCACTTCGCTGACCATCTTCGCGCCCTCCGCCGTTGCCGCACTCTTCGGCACCGTCGATAGAATAGGTGACACTCAGTTCGCCGACGATGTCGACGCCGTCGAGTAGAGACTGGAGATTCCGGGCGTCCTGTTCAATCAGCCTTGGTGCGGCGCGATCGGATTCGAGACGGCACAGCAGATAGGGGGCTAACTCTCGCAGGTTGGCCCTGATTGTCTCGCGATCCTCGGCCGTCAGTGTCGGTTCGGAACACGTGGGCACCCCTTGAAGGATCTCTTCCAGTATGCGGCAGCCGAAGTAGACGCGAAGGGGGGCGAGTGCGGCGGGGTGACCTTCGAGAACGAATGTCCACAATCGCTCGGGAAGTCCTGCCCGGGCACGAGTATCTCGCCTCCCGGCATGAATGACTTCGCGTGCCGGGATGAAGCGGTACGTGCCGTCGCCGTCGTGTGCCAGTAGCGGGGCAGCACCAAGCATCTGCGCGGCGTCGCGCCACCGCCTTGCCTGCGAAGATGGGCGGTCATCTCGCGTTGACGGGACGAGCTCGAACAGGTGGCGGTAGGTCGGATTGATCACTTCCCGCAAGGCCCGACGTTCAAGACGATCAACGGTTGAACCGTACAATGCGGCAAGGCGATCCAAGACGGCGACGCAGTCTTCGGCAGTGAAGGTGGACGGATTCAAGTCGGACCGAATCCCGAGGTCGGTCGAGAAACGGGAACTCTTGCGGGCCTCCTCAGCTGCGGCGATTGGAATAGTCGGGAGCAGAACCTCCTCCCGCTCACGCGACGGGCGAAACCTCCGAGAATCCTCGCGTCTCAACAGGGCCTTGGACATGCGCTTGCTGATCAACGCCTTCGCGGACCGCCTTCAGGCTGAGGACCATGACAGCGGCTGTACGTGGCAGGATCTGGTCTACTCAACGATCTGCGGACGTCCCTCGGTTGCTGGCGACGTCGAGCCCGTGGGTGTGCGCGAGCGCAAGATGACCCGCGAGCTTGAGATTGCCCGTCAGATCGCGCACCTGCCTCGACAGGAGCGGCTGAAAACCTGGAAAGAGAAACTCGGCGAGACCGGGGGCATCGGTGGAAGCGAGGCCACCCTGTATCGCCGGCTGGCCCAGTTGGGCCGCATCGACGCCCTCGACTTTGAAGAGTGAAGTGACTGTGAAACGTGAGAAATGAGAAACGTGAGAAATATGAGGAAAGTGGGAATGTGTCTGATCACTCCCAGGCGGGGCCTTTCCCGGAGTGCGTGCAGTCGCTGGCAGAGTCCAAGTATGCCGCGGCTGCAAGGTGTGGCAGCGTGCTAAATCAAACCTCGGACTGCGTCATGTATTTAGGGTAGCCTTATGATTCACGCCGGCTTCATCAGAGCCGACGAGGCGTATAGCAAGACCGAACTGATTGGACGGCTCGGCATCAGTCAACGATTCTGGGACCAAATGCTCGACGACGGTTTGCCGTACACGAGCATCGGTCACAGCCGCTGGGTTACCGGCCAAGCACTCATTGAATACATGACAAAGCACTCGAAGACCAAAATCAGCCGGTCTTCGCAAGGTGCGTAGCAAGCATCAGAGGGGGTTCAATCTATGGCACGAAAGCCCGACATCGGCAACGTGCGACTCTATCCTGATCGCCCACTGCGGCGAGAGGAGAAAAATGGTTACGTTCTGAAGTTCTATTGCCCGATCCTTGGCAAACGCATTCGGCGGAACTGCGGCACTCGCGACCGACGGGAGGCCCGCCGAATGCAGCGGGAGTGCCGCGACCGGCTTCTTAATGGCAAGTACGTGGCTTCAGGCGGCGCGATCACCGAGGCGCAGGAACAGACGTTCGCCTTGCCCGTGCTTAACCCCGCTACCAGCGGGAACTCGGACGAGCGGTCGTGGGAGGAGGCCGCCGATCACTACCGCAGCCAACACAAGCGCCGGGTCCGCCGCAAGGCACGGGCGGACTCCGATTCCCGGCTGGACATCGCCTGGCGGATCTTCGAGGCACGTCGCAAGGAGAAGGGGCTCCCACCGGGCGTTACGTTGCGGGAGTGTATGACTTTGGAGGCGCTGGAGTATCTGCAAGACCAGCTTCTGGATGGCGCCGAGTGCAGGTATGCCCATCGCTCCCCGAATACGGTCAACAGCATGCTGGGCGCCATCATGGCGTTCGTGCGGTACTGCTACGACCACGAGTGGATCGAACGCGTGCCGCCGCTGCGAAAGCTGGAGGTGGATGAGGTCATGCGGGGCCGGCCGATCACCGGCGAGGAGTTTGAGCGGATGCTGGAGGCCGTGCCGAAGGTCGTCGGCGACGGCCCGGCCGAGGAATGGCGGTTTACCTTGAAAATCCTCTGGGAGAGCGGCTTCCGCATCGCGGATCTGCTGGACTTCTCCTGGGATGACATCGAGCGCATTCATCCCGTCTGGCCGCGCCGCCAGGGTCAGCACCCGACGCTGGTGATTCCTTCGACGCAGAAGAACGGCAAGAATGAGGAGGTCCCCTTGCTGCCGGGGTTGAAGAAGCTCCTGGACACGGTGCCGGAGGACCATCGTGTTGGCTTCGTTGTCAACCCACCCCCCGCGGAATACGAGTTCAAGTCGCAGCCGAAGAGGTGGTTCATGCCGAGGGCCAAGGACTTGGCCGACCTCATCCGCAACTACAGCAACTGCGCGATCGCCAGGGGGTGCGGTGTTTCCGACGTGACGGTCCAGAAGTGGCTGGACAAGCACGGGCTCAAACGGGCGGGCAAGGTCGCCTGCTATGGCTCCGAGGTCCCGGCAGACGTGGTGGATCACGTCCGACTACGGGCAGTCCGCAGGAGGCACCAAAGGCGGGCTGCAAGTGGACGTTTGACCCGTGAGAGGGTCAGCCGAGTAATTGCGCAGATCGGTGAGGAGGCCAAGGTTATAGTTCGGCAGCCCGACAAGGAGGCCGGGCGGCGGATCAAGTACGCCAGCGCCCATGACCTGCGGAGAAGCTGCGCCGAGCGCCTGATCAACGCCGGCGTCTCGGCCGAGACCCTCATGGTCATCATGCGGCACAAGGACTTCGCTACGACCAGGAGGTTCTACGGGGCGACGCGGGCTGCTCAGGCCGCCGCCACCGAGGTCTACCGGAAGCTCGTCGTCGGCGAGCGGGCCGACGAGCTGGTCCGCGACGCGGAGCAAATCGGCAAGTTAACGGCCGCGGAGATGAAGACCCTGAAGCGGCTGCTGAACTCGCTTCGCCAGCCGGCGGACGGCAATCAGGGCCGCGGCTGATCGATGGATGGGCTGTCACTGGTGACTCTGCAGTCGGGGACAGACGTATGGCGGCCGGTGGCCAGCGCCATCGTCGCGAACTACGCCGACTCCCTACAAGTGCCCCGTCGCTTGCAGCGCCCGGATGCAAGAAACACGCATTTGTGGGGGGATTAGTGGGGGGACTTGGCGATGTGCGTGATTCGAGGCCCGAAGCAGCGTCGACGCAACTCCAAGCCAGTCAATAGGTTATGAAGCACGCCCGAGAGGACTCGAACCTCTAACCCTCGGTTCCGAAGACCGATGCTCTATCCAATTGAGCTACGGGCGCAAATTGCTACATGATGTTGGTTTACGCCGGCCTTGTTGTTCTTGGGGACGGAGGCATTACGCCAAGCATGGAATCAACTGTAATGAGGGGAACGAAATGCACCCGGAGGGGGGCGAGGCCCGCGACACCGACCCTTTGGAAAAGGAGGGCCCTTGGAACGCCTATTCTAGCCGCCATCGCTCCGGCGGCAAAGCGGCCCGCTGCAAAAAAGACGGGCCCTCGGCTCTCCGGGCAGGCCCCGGCCTGACCGCCGGTTGCACGCTGACAAGGGGCGGACGGAGTCGGCGGAGAACGTGGGGGTGCGACCGCACCACTTCGGCAACGTGTTTGACGATCCCGGAAAGGAGGTCGCGCCGGGGAACGAGATCATGCACGTTCGGCCGGGGCGCGGTGTGTGCGGGAGGTCGGGGCGCGAGGGCGGAAACGTTGCCCGCTGGGTCGCAGAGGGCCCGGCGTTCGGCTAGAATGACTTTTTGGGTGCGCTGCGCCCGTCTTTACCGCAGATTGTGCGCCTTGGCACCCGAGAAGAGACACATGTCGTTGATCAAGCTGCACAACGTCGGCAAAGTCTACATGCTCGGCGAGATGAAGGTCGAGGCACTGCGGGAGGTGTCGCTGGGGATCGAGTCGCGGGAGTACGTGGCGGTGATGGGTCCGTCGGGGTCCGGCAAGTCGACGCTAATGAACACGCTGGGGTGCCTCGACCGCCCCACCAGCGGCAGCTACCTGCTCGACGGCAAGGAAGTGGCGAAGATGTCGCGCGACGCGCGGGCGAATCTGCGGAACCGGAAGATCGGCTTCGTCTTCCAGAACTTCAACCTGCTGGCCCGGACCAGTGCGGTGCAAAACGTCGAGCTTCCGCTGCTCTATACCCCGGGCATTTCCGGCCGGCAGCGGCGCCGGCGGGCGGTGGAGGTGCTCGAGAAGGTCGGGCTGGAGGGGCGGCTCAACCACCATCCCGGTCAGCTCTCCGGAGGCGAGCAGCAGCGGGTGGCGATCGCCCGGGCCCTGGTCAACGAGCCGGCCATCCTGATGGCCGACGAGCCGACCGGCAACCTCGACTCGCGAACCAGCAAGGAGGTCATGGGGATCCTCCAGAAACTCAACGAGGAGAGCGACATCACGATCATCCTCGTCACGCACGATCAGAACGTGGCCCGCTGTGCCAAGCGGACGCTCGTGCTGCGAGACGGCCGGGTCGTCGAAGACACGAGCGACTTCGACCGGGCGATTCATGCACTGCACTTCAGCGGTGAAGAGACGTAGCTCCGACGCTCCGCGGCGGAGCCGGAGCACCGGAGCCCGTGGTTGCGGCCAGCCAAGCCGCAAGATGTGGCGTCACAGAGTGCCGCCACTACATCGCCTGCGCCAGGCGGTTACCGTTGTCTTGATTGTGTCGACTTTGCGGGTGGTGCCGATTGTGGCGGCCGCACCGCTCGTGACTTCCGGGGGCGGCCGGTTGTGTTGATTCTGTCCATTGTGTCGGCAGCGAGGCGCCGGTCATGCCGATTCTATCGATATGGCCGATTGCACACATACCTTGCGCGCGGCGACGTGGGCGTTGTTCCTGCTGGCGGTGCCGGGGCTTGCCCGGGCGCAAGGGATCGGCCGGCTCGTCTTTCCCGAGCAGCGGGGGATGGAGATACGTCATCCGACGGCCCTGCCGCGGGCCCGGCTGCCCGAAGTGCCGGTTCCGGCCACGGTGACCCACCCCCGCCCGGACGCCGCCGGGCAATGGAACCTCTCGCTCGACGAGGCCATCCGCAGGGCCCTGGCCAATTCGGAAGTGGTGCGCGTCCTGGTCGGCGCCACCGCGACCTCCGGCGGCCGCACCATCTACGACCCGGCGATTTCCAACACGGACGTCGACCAGGCCCGGGGGCGTTTCGATCCCGCGATGGACGTTCGGAACCAGTTCAACCGGCAAGAGATCCCGCTGGGAATCTTCGACCCGGCCGACCCGGGGCGCGCGCTGATCCACGGCGACGCCTCGCAGGACTACGACCTGGCGCTGGGCCTGTCGAAGACGGCGGTCACCGGCGGCTCGGCCAGCTTCAACGTCTATGCCAACCCGACCTACAGCGACGCGGCGGGCCTGCCGCTGAACCCGCAGACCCCGCACACGTTCGAGCTGGGCTTCACGCAGCCGTTGCTCCAAGGGAACGGCCCCCGGGTGAACCTGGCCCCCATCGTGCTGGCGCGGATCGACACGGAACGCTCGTTCTTCCAGTTCAAGGACGCGGTGGGGGAGATGGTCCGCGGGGTCGTCGAGGCATACTGGGCTCTGGTCTTCGCGCGGACCGACGCCTGGGCGCGCCGGCAACAGGTCGAGCAGGGCCAGGAGGCGCTCCGCCGGGCCGAGGCCAGGAGGGCCGTCGGATTGGCGAATGACATCGAAGTGGCCGAGGTCCGGTCGGCGTTGGCCAACTTCGAGGCCGCTCTCGTCTCGGCCGAGACGAACGAGCTCCAGCGCGAAGCGGCCCTGCGGAACATCATGGGACTGCCGCCCGACGGGCCGGTGCCGATCGTCCTCGTCACCCCACCGTCGGCGAAGCGGCTGGAGTTCGATTGGGCCGGGCTGCTCGGTCTGGCCGAACAGTACCGCCCGGAGCTGATCGAGCTGAAGCTCGTGATCGAGGCCGACGAGCAGCGACTGCTCCTGGCCCGCAACGACGCCTTGCCGCGGGTCGATGCCCAGGCGCTGTACCGCTGGAACGGCCTGGAGGGGCGGACGCCGGACCGCCTGAACATTTCTACTCAAGGGGGTGAATTTACCGGCTGGACGCTGGGGGTGAACTTCTCGGTGCCGCTGGGGCTGCGGCAATCCCGGGCGGCGCTGCGGAGGCAGGAGCTGATCGTGATGCGCGACCGGGCCAACCTCGAGCAGGGCCTGCACGAGACGGCCCACGTGCTGGCCACCACGTACCGCAGCCTGGCCCAGTTCTACGACCAGTACCAGGCTTTCAAGAAGGCCCGGGCGGCGGCCCGGGTCGTTTACGACGGCAGAACGGCCCAGTGGCGGGTCGGCAAGACGTTCTACCTGAACGTCCGCGTAGCGCTGGCCGATTGGGGTAATGCCATTAGCGCCGAAAGCCAGGCCCTGGCCCAGTACAACACCGAGCTGGCCACGCTGGAGTACCAGACCGGCACCATCCTCGAGTCGCACGGGATCCGGTTCGTCGAGGAGCGTTACGGCTCGATCGGCCCGCTGGGTCGCGCGTTCCGCCCCCGCTGTTACCCGAAGGACCGCCGCCCCTGCCCCGGCCCGCCGCGCTACCCCGCCGGCACTGAGCGGTCCGAGAACTTCTTCGACCTCGACGCCCCGATCCCCTCGCGGCGTACGCCGGCGCAACCGCCGCCGCAATCCGGGCGCCTGCGCATCGAAGTGCCGGAACGCATCCCCCCGCCAGCGCCGGAGCCGTAGGGCGCGGCGGCGCTTCTCGCTCCGAAGCGACTACGCTCGGCGCCGCAGCAATATCCGGCGGGCGGCGATTGGCGGTCTGGAAACCGGGCCGGGGATCGGATGGGATCCCGGGGTGGCTTTCGGCCCGATCTGGTTTGGTGATAATGGCTTGCGGCCGGCGAGCCGGGGCGTCCGGAGGGCCGGCTGAACGAAGAAGCTGGAGAATCGTCATGCCGATCGAATCGTACCGCCTTGCCGTGGTGGTTTCCGCCCTCGGGGTCGCGGCGGGGTTTGTAGGGGTGGAACAAGCCGGTGCGGTGGCTGACGTGTACGTGGTACGCGACGACGCCGGGAACTGGGGCGGGTCGAGCATGGGAATGACGCACCAGCGGGGGCCGGACTATTGGGCCAAGAAGGTGCTCGATCTGTCGGACCTGCCCGAGGACGCCTGGCAGGCCGCCACCGAGGTGCGCCTGTCGGCGTACTTCGCGGTGCGCGACTACTCGTGGCACGACCTGCCCGCGGCGAACGGGCTGGACGAGGCGTTCGAGATCGTCGTGGGCGGCCATGCCCTTCGCGTGCCCACGGGCTCGGGCGTGCCGGTCTTTCGCGAGGGGAAGCCGCTGGGCGAGTCGTTCGGCTGGCACGACTTCAAGCTGCCCAAGGCGTGGTTCCGGCGGGGCACCAACGAGGTGATCTTCCGCATGGCCCCGCCCGAGGGGAAGCGACCCGACGACTATCTCTACCTGGGCATCGACAACACGGTGCCCGACGGACGGAGTTGGGTCCGGTTCGGCCCGGAGAGCGACTGGCGCCAGGACAAGCTGACCGTGCCCGGCGGGGCGGGGGAATACATGGTCCGGCTGTACGTGCTCGTGGGGCCGCGGACCCTCGAGGCGACGTGGCGACCGGGCGACGGGACGGCCGACGCCGCGGCGACGGACGACCCGGCCGGGGTGTTTCGGTACGCCGGCTCGCACGGCGAAGACACGCGGGTCGAGTGGGACCCGCGGCGTTTGGACCGGCTCGAGCCGGTTGTTGTCGAGGTGGAGAGGGACGGTGATGGCCCGGTCGAGTGGTCGTGGCTGGACGAAAGCGGGGCGGTCGTCGAGCCGACGATCCGCGGGGCCGGTCCGCGGCACGAAGTGAAGCTCGAGCCGCCGCTTGAGTTCACGCCCGGCGGCGTGCGGTTGGCCGAGACGGCCGCGGTAAAGCAGGTGACGCTGCGGGCGTCGGAGAGCTACCACGCGGTGCCACGGCGGGTGGACATGGCTCCGCTGATGGCCCCGCCCGCCGGGAAATGGGCCAGGCGCAAGCCGTCCTGCCGCACCGACGGCGACCGGATCGTCCTGGAGAACGACAACCTGCGGTGCGTCTTCCTGCGGAGCGACGGCCGACTGCGCATGGCGTCGCTAGTGAACGAACTCGCCGCGGCCGAGATGCTCCGGGGGCCGGCGAGCCCGGCGGTGTTCCTGGTCGAAGTGGACGGGAAGCGTTACGCCGGCACGCGGGACTTCGTTTGCCGTGGCGTTGAGCCGGCGGACGACGGCCGGGGCTTTCGGGCCACGCTCTTTTCGGCGGCCACCGGGCTGGAGGCCGTCATCTCCGCACGGGTGGACAAGAGGCTGCACCTCGGGCTCCAGGTGACCAATCGCGGCGAGGCGCCGGTCGATTTCAAGGTGGCCTTCCCGCACCTCTCGGGCATGGCGGTCTCCGATGAACCGGAGCGGGACTATTACTTCTATCCCTGGGGCGGAGGCATCATCTCCGACGCCCCGGCCACGATCCGCCAGGGCTACGGCGACCACCAGGCGCTCTACCAGATGATGGACGTGTTCAGCCTCGAGCGAGGCGCCGGCCTGGGGGTCTGGTGCGCGGACGACGACGGGCGGTACAAGGTGCTCGCGCTCAGAAAGCACGTACCGGGCCAGCGCGAAGAGAACGGCGACTCTCCCCGCACGCCCACGGCGGACGAGTACAAGTGGACCAATCCGCTGGCGCCCGAGCCGGGCATCGGGCTGGCCTACGGGTACCTGCGGCGGACCCGGGGGCCGGGCGAGAGCTTCTCACCCCCGGAGGCCGTCATTTTCGCCCATGAGGGGGACTGGCACGTCCCGATGGCGGCCTACGCGGCGTGGTGCCACCAGGTCTGGGAGTTCCGGCCGTACCCGTCACGCCTGGCCGGCGTGTGGAACATGATCGCCGCCGGGTGGGGGAAAAGCCCTTTATTCCGCAACGGGAAGTACCGCACTGACTTCATCCGCCCGCAGACCGACTGCATCGAGCTCATGTCCTGGTGGGAGTGGTCGACGAAGGGGCCGGGCGGGTTCCCGCTCGACGAGCTGGAGACGAAGCTCGGCCCGGCCAAGGCCGAGCGGTGGCAGAGCTACATCCTCGACGACCCGGTGACCGGCAAGCCCATCTTTTCCAACAACCCTGGCGATTACGACGGCTACAACCAGCGGTTCGGCGGGCTGCCGGCCTTGCGCGAGGCCATCGAGACCTATCGGAAGATGGGGGCCATGGTCACGCTCTACACCGACCCCTTCCGCGTGGACCGCGCCTCGAAGTGCGGCCGGCAGCACGGCGAGCAGTGGGGCGTGGTCAAGCCCGACGGCACCTACCGCGACGACTACGACGCCTGGCGCATGTGCCACGACGTGGCCGGCTACCGCGAGTCGGTCGCCCGGACAATGGGGCGCGTCATGCGCGAGACCGGGGCCGACGGCGTCCGGCTGGACGAGTACGGCCACGCGGGCTCGGCCTGCTTCAGCACGCGGCACGAGCACACGTTTGCCGAGCCCGGCTGCACCGAGTGGCAGCGGGGCGTGGCCGAGGCGACCCGGCTCGTGCGCCGGGCCATGAACGAGGTGAGGCCCGATTCAGTGCTCACCACCGAGCACCCGGGCTACGATTTCCTTATGGCACAGGTCGAGGGGTGCATCACCTACGATCTAACGGTGCTGGCCGCGCCGCTGCGCCCGATGGAGTGCAATCTCCAGCGGTTCTACTTCCCCGAGTGCAAGGTTTACGAGCTGGACCACCGCGGGGCGGACCCCCTGCACCGCAAGCGGTTCTTCAATGCCGTGGGGTCCTTTGGGGCCTACTACCCGGCGGCGATGGACACGCTGTTGCGGGAGAACGCCGGCGCCTTCGCAAGCAGTGATTGCCGGGCGCTGGTGCCCACGCGGGCAAAGTATGTCTACGCCAACCGGTTCTCGGCGCCGCAGAAGACGCTGTGGACCGTCTATAACGCGACGGGCCATACCTTTGCGGGCGAAGTGCTGGCCGTCCCGCTTCTGCCGGACACGCACTGCTTCGATCTGTTGCGGTGCCGAGAAGCCGACGTGCGCACGTGCGGCGGCGAAGCAGTCGTCCACCTCTTCCTCGCCCGGGACGACGTAACGTGCCTGGCCCTGCTGCCGAAGCGGCTCTCCGTAAATCGGACGGAGGACGCGATCGAAGTGACTGTCCGCGGCGCCGCGGCGGGCCGGACCGTGAACCTTTGCGACGCCGAGGGGCAGGCGGTCCTCACGGCCCCCGTCATCGGCGGCACCGCCCGCTTCGCCCCCGCCGCGCTCCCCGCGGGCAGCCCGCCCCCTTCGTGCGTCAGGCTCCACGTCGACGGCCGGCTCGTCGACGCCGCCGATATCTAGCCGGGCCCGCCGTGCCCGCTGTTCGACGACGCGCCGCGGCGGCTCACACGAGGCGGGGTGCGGGCACAGACGCATCAAGGGAAGCCGACCGCTACGCCACGGTGCTGAAGTTCATGCAGATCATGCACGACAAGGGCCTCTTGGCCCGGGACGAGAGCCGAAGGTCCCACGTGTACCGGCCGACGCTGCCTGCCGAGAAGACGCAGCGGCAGCTCGTGGCTGACTTGCTGGATCGCGCCTTCGAGGGGTCGGCTGAAAAGCTCGTGATGCAGGCACTCAGCGCGAAGCAAGTGTCCGCAGAAGAATTGGCACAGATCAGGGCCTTGCTCGACGAGATCGAATCCTTGTCGAGGAAGACTTGAAGGGGCAGGCCGCAACAGTCCTTGGTTGCGGGGAGTAGCTGGTGGTTGTGACGTCGTTGGAAGAGATGAACCGAGCGGCCGCTTTCACAAGAGCGCTGAACAATGGTCTGCTTGTAGGTGGACCCTGGCCCGCCGCTGGGTTACGATGAAGGCCGTACGTTGATTGCCGAGAACCAAGGATCGCAATCATGCCATTGATCAAACGAAGACTGGCCGTCGTGTGCCTGATGATCGCGGGGTGCCCGGCTGTCTCAACACGAGCGCAAGAACAGAGCCAGGGGCAGCCCCTGGCCGAGGCAGTCTCCGGCTGGCCGATCCCTTTCGACAAGGATGCGAAGCGGATGTACCACGAGGACTACGAAAGCGGCAAGTGCGATCGCATCCGGCCCAATTCGTCCGCTGCCGTGGTCAGCCGGGGAGACGGCGCGACGGTGCACGCGGGCAAGTACTGCCTGCGAGGGAACTTCGATCCGAAGACGACGGACCCGATCACACGAAAACGCGCCGCCACCAAGTCGGCCGGGTTGACGGACATCGAGTTGTCGCGGGCCGGGGTCAAGGACCGCATGTACGTTTCCTATTGGTGGCGACTCGACCCCACCAACAAGTTCGTGGCCGAGCCGCCGGGCAACTTTGGCGGCCAGAAACACGCCTACATCACGGCCTCCGCCACGCCGTGGATCAAGAAGGTCAACTGCGTGGTCGGGCAGGCGTGGGGGCCGGACCACTGGTGGATCGTCAACAATAGCCCGGACCCGACGACCGTTCGCTATGGCGGCAATGCGCGGGTCGCCGCCGAACACGCCCAACTGGGCGTGTGGCACCATATCGAGTACTATCTTCGGTTGAACTCCGCGCCGCGGCTGCGCGACGGCATCGCACTGTTGAAGGTGGACGGGACGCTCTATATCGACCTGCGCGAAGTCCCCTTCATCCAGACGGTGCCGCAGACGTGGAACCGCACGGCGCTGCCCAGCATGTTCGGCGGCGGCACCGCCCCGCTGGAGTCCTTCGGATGGCAGTTGGACGACCTGGAGATTTGGGATGGCCTGCCTGAGCCGGGCAAGGATGCGGAGTCCCGTCCACAGTAGACCTCGAGGAGAATGTGAACATGAAGATCGGAACTCAACTCGTCATCGTGCTGGGCCTGCTGGCAGCCGTCGCCGCCCAAGTTCGAGCGGCGGACGCCGGGCAGCCGGGCCAACCATCCAGTGCCGGGCGAATCTGGAAACAGATCGCCTTTGCCTTCCAGCCACCGGCCGACCTAGCCGGGGAGTTGGGCCATTACCGATCGCCTTTGGTGTTCGACGACGGCCGGCCCGTCAAGACGCCCGAGGACTGGCAACGCCGCAGGCAGGAGATACTCCGATTCTGGCATGATTCGCTCGGAGCTTGGCCTCCGCTGATCGACAAGCCCACCATCGAAACCGTGGAAACGACCTCACGTGAAAACTTCACACAGAAGAAGGTGCGAATCGAGGCTGCGGCGACGCTGAAGATCGACGGGTATCTGCTGATTCCCGAGGGCGACGGCCCGCGCCCGGCGGTGCTGGTCGTGTACTACGACCCGGAGACGGGGATCGGGCTGGGCAAGTCCAAGCTCCGCGACTTTGCGTATCAGTTGGCCCGGCGCGGCTTCGTCACGATGTCGATCGGTTGGCCCAGGAACTGCACGGCTCAGCAGAGCCCGGCCAGGCAGCCGCTCTCCTCGCTGGCCTACATCGCGGCCAACTGCTACAACGCCTTGGCCACGCTGCCCGAGGTCGATCCGGAGCGGGTGGGCGTGGTGGGCCATTCGTTCGGCGGCAAGTGGGCGCTGTTCGCCTCGTGCCTGTACGAGAAGTTCGCCTGCGGGGTCTGGTCGGATCCCGGGATTGTGTTCGACGAGAAACGGCCCAACGTGAACTATTGGGAGCCGTGGTATCTGGGCTGGGAGCCGCATCGCCAGCGCAAGCCGGGCGTGCCGATCGAGAGTAACCCGCGCACCGGCCCTTACAAGCAGCTCTTCGAGGCGGGCCACGACCTTCACGAGTTGCACGCCCTGATGGCCCCCCGTCCCTTCCTCGTTTCCGGGGGCTCCGAGGACAGGCCCGAGCGATGGAAGGCCTTGAATCATTCGATTGCCGTAAACCGCCTCCTGGGCTTCGAGAACCGCGTGGCCATGACGAACCGTCCGGCACACTCGCCCACCGAAGAGTCCAACGAGCAGATATATCTGTTTTTCGAGCACTTCCTGAAGGCCGCCGATAGCCCCGGGGGCGTTGGCACGGACGTTACCCCCGGCTCATCGCCATGACGACCTTCAACCCCGCCGGCACTTTGGGGACACGCTCGGCCACGGGTTCTCTGGCGTGAAGACCCAGCCTGTGATCGCAGCAGGCAGAGCGATACAATGCCGCGGGTGTTCCCCGGCCTCGCCGGAACGGCCTAAGGGCGAGGCGACGGCCGACCGCTGGGGGTTGGTGACCCTCGAAAAGGTTAAGATCAAGCCTGGTGGACAGAGCGTGTTGACGATTTTTCGCTAGGCAGACGGGGACGCTTGCCAACGGGTTGGCAACAATCAACGGGTGCCTGCGCAGAGGATCCGTTGGCGGACCGGCTGACGTCACTTCTCAGGCGACTCGGGACAGGCGTAGCATCCGCGGGTCGGATGCCGGGGATCGCGTGGATGTCCGTCGATGTCGGCCGGCACGCACTGAAGAGGTAGCCCGCTGCGGGCCGCCGGCGACGAAGGCTGCACGTGGTAGTCGAGTTGCCCGGGATCGACAAACTGAGGATCCCCTGTGGTGGCCTCGGTGCCCATGGGCTCCCGCTGGTCGATGAAATGGTTGTGGCTGATGGTGAAACCGTCCGTGTTGCCGCCCTGGCTTTCCTGCATCTTGATGAAGATGCCGTTGACGACAAAGCAGTTGTCGCCGTGCAGGGTACCTCGCCAGAGCCACGTCTGCATGGGCACCGTGCAGTGCAGCCAAAAGACGTGGTCCATGTGTCCCGAGTACTGGCTGTACCCGACGCCCGGCGGCCGGTGGAAGATGCAGTTGACGAACGCCGAGTCCTTCAAATTGTGGCCGAAGAATCCCTGACTCAGACAGTCGAAACCCGAGCAGTTGTAGAGAATGCACGTCTTGTACTTGTCCCCGCCGCCCGTGTAGGACTGGTGCCAGTCGGGGTGGGCGCTGGTGGGACCTCGATCGATGCCGCGGACTTCGACGTTGATCGCCGTACGGGCACCGGTCAGTGCGTCGCTGGTAATCCTGGAAATCTTGTGATTCCGCACCAGCACGCCGGCGGGGCCGTTGTCCATTTCGGTGGTGATCCCGCCGGTGACGTAGCCCACGTAGCGGTTGCCGAACACCACGCCGCCCCCCTCCCAGCGGCCTTTGCGATTGTACATTTTGCAGTCGTCCAGCCAGACGATCGTCGATCCGTTTTCACCGGAGAGAATCGTGTTGTAGGCACGCGTGGGCGGATCGGAGTAGAGCGTGACGCGATGGAACCGCAACTTGTCGGTGCCCGTGCGGCCTGACCCGATTTCGACGTCGTCGCGTTCTACGCCGGGCGCCGCGGCGATCGTGGTCCAGTAGGCGTGCCTCTTCCCGCCGCCCAGACTCTGAGCCGAATAGTCCTTGCCTGCCTTCAAGTACACGGTTCCCCCGTCGCCGGCCACCTTCAGAGCCTGCCGGATCGTCTCGAGCGGCTTGGCCTCGGTTCCATCGCCGGACTCGTCGTCGCCCACAGTACAGTCGGCCCAGACGGGCGCTCTTGGCCCTAACGTGCCGCCGGAGTTTGCATAGAGAGGCAACTCTTTCAGTCGGGTCGAGAGGTGTCCTTCGCCAAGCGGCACCGCCTCGGCCTGCACGGCGAACGGCCCGTCGTCGAGCTTGCCGGGATCGACGGTGATGTAGTATTCCCAAGCCCCCGTCCGCTTATTGAACGTCGCCTGAGCCACACTTTCCCCCCATTTCACCGAGTCATGGGACGTACCGGCCGCGTCCGCCGGTTGAAGCACCGTGAAGTCGACGCGACAGCCCGTTTCGTGAAACGCCACCACGCCGACTTGAAAGGGCTTGTCGATCATCTGGTACGGCACGGCGTCCCACACCGCGATCACGGGTGTACCGCTAACAGCGGCGTCAGCCGATTCACCTATCGAGACCGCGTCCTGGCAGACAACACAGGCAATCAGTGTCAGCAGAGTCAAACTTGCGACGGGGCGTATCATTATCAAGCTTCCAGTTTCGTGGGTATCGTTCTTCTTTCAAGGCGTCACGAAAGATGCTACTTCACGATCCGCTCTGCCTTCTTTGTGAGCCGATCCTCAGTCAACCGCCGGCAGCCCGAATCCGCCGCGAATCCAGTTTGTCACGGCCGGGCCGGTGAGTCGCTCGTCCCACGTGTAATCGCCGGTCCACGACGGCTTTCCTGATTTCGGCACGGCGTCCACGCCGCCGCGGCGCATGTTGGTGGCCACGGCCATGAAGGTCTTCAGGCCCGTCGGGTCGTAGATCTCGCCCGCTTTGACCGCGGCTTGCCGCGCCGCCCGGTCCAACCAGGGATCGTCGGACCAATCCAGGATCGTCAAAGCCAGCACCTCGGTCACGTATCGTTTGAGCGTGCGGTTCGGGTCGGGCCAACCCTCGGCCGCCGCGGCGCTCGCGTACCCGGCCGTCTTGTTGCCTGACGCAAACGGCATATCGGCCGGAAGATCGTCGTTGGTGTAGAAGCGATTGTTGCGCACGTTCAGAACGTTCGGACCGATAATGCCTTCGGCCCGGTTATTGATAGCGCTCCCGGCCGCGAACACATTGTCTTCCACGACCACCCTCCGGGCGTCCGGCCAGTCCCCCTGAATCGCTAGACCCGTGCCGGTCCGATAGACGATGTTGCCGCGAATCGTGTTGTCTCGCTGCGAATACGCGCGGCCGTTCTCGTACTTGTCCGATTTGGTTGATAGGGCAATGCCGTGGCCCCGGGCGCCTTCACCGGCGCCCAGTTCGTCGATCAACATTGCCTGACTGATAATGTTCCCCTCGACCAACGCCCCGAACGACGCTGAGGAGAGCGCATATCCCCAGGCGGGCTGGGCCGCGGTGGACGATTTGCGGGCGGCCGTATCCGGGTCGCGCGGCGTGGGGAACGCGAACACCAGTTGCACGTTGTTGCGCACCAACGCCGATCGCCCCGATTGCCGGCTGTCGATCAGCCACGGGTTGACCAGCTTGTTGCTGTTGGTCGAACTGTACCAGTAGCCTTCCACGATCAGGCTCCGCTCGATCCGGCCGCCCAATCGCATTTGCGGGCCGCCGGAGCCGCCGTCGGCCGAAATGATCCCCAGGTACCGATGGCCCAGCATCGCGCCTCCGCCCTGGTAGATGTTGCGGCTGAAGATGTCTCGCCGCGGGTCCGGGTCCGTGCGCGGGTCGCTCTTGTAGCCGTTGCGGTAGAAGATCACTTCGTCGAACGTGGTGGAACAACGGAACCCGCTGTTGAAGTAGCCCTGATTATGGGCGTTCTCGCGCCAGCAGAAGGCGACCACGCTGCGGTGAATCGCCGTCTTGCGGGGCAAATAGACGAGCCGGCCGCCCTCGCCGTATGCCCAGCGACAGTCTTCGGCATAGGCAGTCACCGGCCCGCCCGAGTAGGAATCGGCCACGTGCGACCCGAGCCCCGTCCAGGGCGAGCGGACGTCGAGCCCCGAGTAGACCATGTGCCACCAGGCCGTGTCGGCCCCTTTCGTGCCGCCCGACATCGGGTTGCACACTTTCCGTTCCTTGCCTTGAAAGCTCACCCGCTTCCCTTCGACCGGGTCGATGATCGCGCGGCCGTCTTCGAGCGGGCCGTAGGCGGCCACGACCATCGGTTCTCGCTCGCTGCGTCCACCGACTAAGGAACTGTCGAACGTATCGTGAGTTCGCCCGCGGCGATAGAGAAACCAGTCGGGGTATCCGCCGGCCACGGCGCTGCAATCGCGGTCGTTGGTCCGCAGACGCGGGTCGGCATCCGCGTTGCGCACCATGCCGACGCCGTGGCGAAACGGCCGAACGGCCTTTTCGTTGGGCAGCAGCGGATCGGCGCCGTACTCCTCGCCGTTGTCCGGATTGGCCGCCCGGCCCGCCGAATCGACCATGCGTCGGCCGTCCCACCAATAGACGTCGGCCGATCCATTATCACCCGCAACCGGATCGAAGAAGACGATCTTGCTGCCGCGGTCCCGCGAGTCGTTCAGCCGCGCCCGGTGGTTGCCCAGGCTGCGGCTCCCGTCACTGGCGACCAGCAGCGAGTGCGAATCGAGCCAGCCGTCGTCGGTCCGTGGATAGGCAAAGTCGGTACCGACGTCCGCCGTCGGCCGGTCAGCGGCGTCGCCACTCGCCGGCGCACCGTCTGCCCGGAACAGAAGCCCGGCGACTCCCAGGAAGGCGGCGACGGACATAGACCGGGTTCGGATTAGATTCGTCCACTTCACGTGTGTTGCTCCATGTGCCATTGCCAAGGTGTTCGATCCGCGCCGAGAAGCCGAGCCCACCACGAGCATGACGCGTCCGAATGACTGATTTGGTTCTTGTTTCGACGCGATTGCCCCTGGAAAACGATCTCAGTTCTCTCCTGCTTCCTTTCCAGTCGTGGCTCCCGCGGCCCTGCCGGCCTGTGCCGCGTAATACTGGCGAGATTCATGGTACGTTTTAACTAAATGTGTGCCGCCGCAGCTTGCCCGGCTGCGCCAGATCGATCCACGTCACGTACTGGCGCTGCTTGCCAGTGGCGTTGTCGATTTCGGCTCGATAGGCACGCGGACGTTCTCGCCCGTCGCCGTCGCACAAAGCACAGCGGCGATCAGCGGCAATACCATCTTCGACAGGGAACGGACAATCATCATGACAGCGCCTCCTCAACGGTTTTCGACCCCGGGGCCGGGCAGCATGTAAGACGCCGTCACCGGTCTGTTACTTCTTCGTCTATCAGCCATCGGGTGAGAAACCTCACGCCGCTTGTGACGCGGGGGACGTGGCCGCCCTCATGCAGGTCGAGCTCGATTCGCCCAGCGATCCCGAGCTTCTCGTAGTGCGTCCGGGAAGCTCCGAACTCCTCGACCACCTGCGGCCAATGGGCAATCCGGTCTTGCTTACCGGTCTGGATCAGCAAGGGCCGCGGACAAATCAGGCTCACCACGTCCGAGTCGGTGAACTCCGTCAGCCAGCCGTGGAAGAAGGCGTGCTCCTCCTTGGTCTCCAGGAAGCAACTGTAGCGTGGGTCGGGGACGGCCATCTTGTTCCGCCGATGGTTAAACCACGCCGCGACGACGCCCACCTTGATCCGCGGCTCCAGCGGCATCCAGAACATGGTCGCCGTCCCGCCTAGCGAAACACCCCACATGCCGACCCGCTCGCCGTCGATCCGGGGGTCCTCCAATACTTCGTCCAAGAGCCGCTGCACTCGGACCAGCTCGATCCCGGGCAGGCTCGTGTCGGCCAGACGGCAGAGCCGTTCGATGCGATTGCGACGCTCGACACTCCGCAAGTTCATGGGCGCGAGCACTGCGAACCCCGCGTCGACCAGCTCCTTCGCGTAGCGGTGATAGTGTTCGCCCTCGTCGAGCACTCCGAACGTCCGCTCCGGGTGGCTGCCGATTCCGTGCTGCGCGATGACCAGCGGCACCGGGCTCTGCGGGGTGGCGCGGGCGGGTACGGCCAGGAGCCCTTCCGCGGTGAGTCCGCCGAGCGGCACGGTAAGCCACTCGCCCTTCAGATCGGCCAGCGGCGGATGCGGGCGCCGCCGCAATTTGCCCGTCTTCTCGAGCTCCGGCGGCTTGACGACCTCCCGCCACCGTCGGCGGTTCGGTTCGACGCTCTTCTCGAATGCCTCGATGCTGCTGTAGTCCTGTTTCCACGCCTTGTCGGCCCGCCCAGGGTAGTCTTCGACGAGCCATTTTCGCAGGTAGGCTTCGAGCTGGCCGGCGTAGGCATCGGTCCGGTCTTCTTCGAACTGTTTCAGGTCGTCGGCCGTCGTCAGGGGCTTTTGCAACGTAGCGGGTGCCGGCTCGGCGCACCATGCGGACATCGCCGCCCAGACGATCGTCGAGGCCGCTGCTGCGAAGATTGCATTTCGACTCATCGGGAGCTCTCCTGCCGTGGTTCATTGTTCACAAAGCCGCGACCGTGCTCCCGACATCTTAGACCGAATTGTTGACCGGGGCAAACCGAACGGCCTATATTGACTCTCGGGCCAACACTCAGACAATCAGGAGCTTCAAGATGAACCGTCTTCGGACAATCTCATGGGCCGCAGCCGGCCTGGCGTTTCTTGCGATGCCGCGTTTCGGGGCGGCCGCGGACGAAGAATTCCCGGCGGAACTCGTCGATTTCGTGCCGCACCAAGACAACCCGGTCTTTGCCGGCACCGGCAAGGACACCTGGGACCGCACGATTCGCGAGCGGGGATACCTCCTGCGGGAAGGCGACACCTATCACCTCTGGTACACCGGCTATAACCACAACCGATCGGACACCCGCTACCGCCACACGATGTCCTTGGGATACGCCACCTCGCCCGACGGGCTGCACTGGATCCGGCATCCCGACAACCCGGTCTTCGACAAGTCCTGGACCAACGTCCAAGACGATCCGGTGATCGCGATGGGTCCGGAGCCCTACGACAAGCACGCTGTGGCCGTGAATCAGATCGTCAAGCACGGGGACAGGTATTACGCCTACTACCACGCCTGTGGGCACAAGCCGTGGCGTGACTGGACGACCAACGTGGCCGTGTCGACGGACCTGGTCCATTGGAAGAAGTACCCGAAGAACCCCATCGTGTCCGGCGACAAGTCGAGCGGGAGCCTGGTCCACGACGGCGAACGATACCGACTCTACACGACGCATCCGGACGTGAGGGTCTATTCTCCGAGGAGCCCGAGGTAGCCTGCGGAGCCAGACATGGGCACGATCGCGATGAGCTTGCGCACTGCGTTGGCAGCAGCGACCATTCTGCTGGCAGTGGCGCCGGCAAGGGGAGCACAGGAATTCGAGGTTGGGCTCAAGAACCCGTCTTTCTCGGAAGGCGTGGATGCTAACGGCATCCCGTTGGGTTGGTCGAAATACGCCGGCGGCGGCAGGAACCAGGAGCTGAAGATCGTCGACGGCCCCGACGGGCGCAAGACACTTCTCATCGCCGACGGCGATCCGACGGCCGAGATCGGCGTGTCCCAGACGTTCGACCTCAAAGGCGGCGAGACCTACCAGGCCACGGCGAAGGTCCGGGCCGTCGAGGGCGCCTCCACGGCGGGCGCCTACTTGCAGTTCCGTTTCCTGCCCTCGAATCGACTGGTCCAGGCCGACCTGGCCGCGGGATCCGACAGCGAGTTCTCCCAGGTCGCGGTGAAGGGCACGGCGCCGCCGGACACGACCCAAGGCGTGATCTACCTGTACACGCACCGGGACCCGACGCCCAAAGTGCTCGTCACCGATGTCAAAGTCACGGGCGGTCTTCCCCCGCCGCCTCCGCCACCGCCGACACCGGTCCCCCCGCAATACGATAAGCTCAAGGACCTGCACCTCGATATTGCGTTGGTCAAGGACGGCAAGCCGAACGCAGCCATCATGGCGCCGGCGTCCGGCGTCTACAAGACCGCGGCCGCGGCCGTCCAACAAGCGATCGAAAAGCGGACCGGGGTGAAGGTGCCCATCGTATCCGACGGCTCGCCGGCGGCAGCCGTGCCGATCAAGGGCAATCTCATCGTGCTGGGAAATCGCTCCACGAACAGGACGATCAACGCCCTTTACGATCTGTACTATTGCCTGGTCGATCTGAAGCATCCCGGGCCGGAGGGATACGTCATCCGGACAGTCCACAACCCGTTCGGCGACGGCAGAAGCGTCGTGGTCGTCGGCGCCAGCGACGCGGCCGGCGTCGACGAGGGCGCGAAGGCGCTGGCAGCCATTCTGTCGAAGGCGCCGGCGGCCGAGGGCGGGTTGTCGCTGGGCTGGACCATGGAAACGAAGCTCGGCAAGGGGCTCAAGCCGCCGAAGGACATCAAGGAGTTCGAGACCTGGGAAGCCTCGAAGGGCTACAGCTCGGTCGGCTACTTCGGGTGGTGCAGCATCAGCAAGCACATGGCGATGTACTACATGACGGGCGACGAGCGGAGCGCCCGGGAGGTCGTCCGGTTGTCCTTTCCCGACGAGCAGGCCCTGAAAGAGATCGAGGAGATCGACGGCGAGCGGATCGAGAACAAGCGCGACCCGCTTGCAGGGTTCTATCACTACAACGCCCACATGGCGATCTTGTTCTGGGACCTGATCGAGGAGAGCCCCGTCTTCACCAACCAGCAGCGGCTGAAGATCACGAATGCCTTTGCACGCCAACTCGACCACCGAAAGAACGAGGGCGTCTACGGTCTCACGCAGCCGCGGGCGTGCGTCGGTTCCCGACACGGGCAGTGGTCGGCAATCTCCCTCTACTGCCTCGGCCGGTACTTCGACAAGGACTACCCCGACCCGATTTGGGCCCAGTGCATCCGGGGCGGCCGGCTGGCCTTCGAGTCGCTGCACCGGCACGCCTGGGTCGCGGGCGAGAACGACAACCTCTTCTGGTACAACACCGCCATCGCGCCCGTGCTCACGTTCATGGTGCTCACCGGCGACCGAAAGCCGCTGGCCAACGGACTGCTCGGGAAGCTTCTCCGGGGCCAGGAGGTACTGATCTCCGGGCGGCTCCCCGACTGGGCGCTGAACTCGGCCTCGATCGGCTATCTGAACAAGGCCGCCTACCTGACCGGCGACGGTCGCTGGATAACCTACCGTGAGCGCACGGGAGTCGACACCAACGTCTTCCGGCTCGGCCAGTCGTTCTGGCCCGACGAGACGGTAAAGCCCGGGCCGCCGACCGACCTGGTGGGCAAATGGACCGTCCTCCGCTTGCCCAGGCCGGCCTGGGGCGCACGCCGAAGCGGCCTGCCCTTGGACCAGTCCTTCTACGTTGCCAGCTACCGCAGCGCCCCGGATGCGACCGGGGACTACATCCTGCTGGACGGCTTCAACGGCGCCTCCCGGAATCCCTACCACACGTTCGACATCCTGGAACTGCGCCTGGCCGGCCGCACGCTCCTGCAAGGTTACCACAACCAAGTGCTCTGTAGCGCTGACGGGATGGTGGAGCCTGCCGTGGGCATGGACGCTGCCCTGCTCCACAGCGACGTGGTCGGCCCGACCGCCACCGCGGTAGGGGAGGTGCCCGATGCGGCCTTCTCGCGCTGGCGGCGCACGCTCTCCCAGCGGACCGGGCGCTATGCGATCGTCGTGGATGATGTCAGCTTCCGAACGGACACCGAAAACATGAAAGTGACCACGACCTGGCAGGTGCCGGGCGGCGTCTGGGACCAAGAGGAACAGGCGGTCCGCATGCCGACTGCCGGTTTCGAGTTGCGATCGTGTGACGTTCAAGACACCCGCGGGGGCGGCGTGGTCACCATGAACTGGAACGGCGCCGTCGCGAAAGACCAGCATCGGCTGGCCTTCTATCTGATCGGACAGACCGGCTCCGAGTCGCCCGACTCGCTGGCCTGCACCCGGGTCGCCGACAACGCCGCTGCCATGGCGCTGCCCGAGCCGGCCCTCACTGTCGTTGGAGAGTATGAGCAGGTGAAAGGGGAACTGGCCGTCCTGGCCGAAGATCATCTTTGCGGGCACGCCTTGACCAGCGCAGGAATCGACAGCGTGCTCGTGTCGAGCGACGCGCCGGCGGAGATCGACTGGGACTTCACCAGCGGCGAGGCCAACGTCGTCGCTACCAAACAGACGACATTGCGACTGAGCCTGACCACAGCGGACAAGCTGCGCATGGATGATAAGCCGGCACGAGCTGGGCACGCGGACGGTATCTACAGCATTGCGTTGCCCGAGGGGCGTCACGTTTTCAGCGGCGTAATACCAGCGCCCGAAGCCAAGACCGGACTGGCTGCCGCGCTGAAGCGCCTGCTGGCGCAGGGGCAGAAACTGCGTGCCGAGGCGTTGGCGGCTGCCGCGTCACCGGTCAAGCCGACGGCTGCCGAGTTGCCGGTCGCGCTGACCGCCCAGGCCGGCGGCAAGGTCGCCGACATGATCGTCGTCCCGTTGCCCGACGGAGCACAGCTCGCCGTCGCTGAAGGCAGCACGATCCATCTCCTGTCGCCTGCGGGCAAGGAGATCCGCATCCTGCAAACGGACGCGGAGATCCGCGTGCTCCGCTGGTGGGACGAGCACAACCTGCTCCTGGCCGGATGCGTGGACGAGAAGGTGATTGCCTTCGACCGAAGCGGGCAGCGGGAGTGGGTCTTCATCTCCGAGATGGACCCGGCCGTTTACGAAGCCGCCAAAACCTACTGGTTCAAAAGCGCCCGGGGTCATGAAGGCATTCACGGACTTCATACCGGCCCCTTTGACGAAGGGAAAAGCCGGTGTTTCGTCGGCAGCGCGTGCACACTCGAGATTCTGGACGAGACCGGCAAGTTGGTGAAGCGGACGCCCGTTTTCTGGGGTCCGGGGCGGATGTTCCTGCTCGTGGCCGGCCCGGACGGCAGCAAGAACCTCCTTATCTCCCGCTGGCCAAACGGCACCGACAACCTCGCGATCGTCAGCAGCAAGACCATGGACGTCACCGGCCGAGGATACAACGGAGTCCCCGCGGGACACACGTACGTGGGCGGGTGGACAGCGCAGAATCGCACCGGCCTGTTCCACGAAGACCTCGATGGCGACGGCAAACGGGAAGTAGCGACCGCTGTGAACGGGACCTGGAATCGGGTGACGGTTTACTCGGAGGAGGGACATCCTCTCCATAACGCGCAGTTCGGGCCGGGAGCCGGCAAGGCCCCGCGCGCTCAGATGCGGGACATGGACGTCGCCGACCTCGACGGCGACGGCACGAAGGAAATCATCGTGGGCATCTCTGAGGGTCTGGTCGTGGCGTTGAGCAACGAATGCAAGAAGCTCTGGTCGACCCGCTTGCCAAGCCCGCCTCTTTCCCTTAGATGCATCACCCGAAGCGGCTCGGAGCCTCCGCGGACCCTGGTGGGTTGCGACGACGGCACCGCGGCCGCGTTGGATGAGAAGGGCTCGCTTGGTCAACTCGGCCGGGTAATCGGCCGACCGACGCACGTCGTGGTGCTTCAAACACCTACGGGGCCTTTGGGTGTCCTGACAACGGATAAGGGCGAGGTCAAAGGGTTCAGGATCGGTGACTGAACGTGAGCGAGGAAGGGACCAGGCTCACTCTGTGCGAAGCACTCTTCGGGCCGGTCCGGCAAAATGAACCGGGTCCCTTTTCTTCCTTGCGCAACATACTCAACATGACAGCAGATTCGGGAGAAGCGCCATGGGGGTACGATTCGTCGCACTGGTCAGCCTTTTCGTGCTGCCGTATTGTGCAATGGCCGGCGAGCCGACGTGGCAGGAAATCGACGGCGTCGTGTATGGAGCCAAGCCCGACGGGCGTGGGCCGATCGGCGGCGGCGAGGGCTATGCAAACGTCGTCGCAAAGGGCGACTTCACGGTGAAGGACCTCGATTCCCTGCTCGACGCGTTGTCCAGAGCGAAAACCGGACAGGTCATGTTCATTCCCGGCGAGGCAGAGATCGATTTGACCGCGCGCATCTACGTCGAACAGCTCGTGCTCGAAGTGCCCGAGGGCGTCACCCTTGCCGGCGACCGCGGCCATGACGGGTCTTCGGGCGCGCTGTTGACGAGCGACGCGCTTAAGACGCCGGTGATGATCCGCGCCACGGGGCCGAACGTGCGCGTCACGGGTCTGCGCATCCGGGGGCCGAACCCGAAGCGGTACCTCGACCATCATCACCGGGCGTTCGGCCCTGGCGGTGACGGGCACGCGTACTACTACAAGTTCCCGACCCAAGACGGCATTTCGACCGCGTACGACGGTCTGGAAGTCGACAACTGCGACATCTCCGGCTTCGGCCATGCCGCCGTCTACTTGACGAGAGGCGAAAGGCATCATATCCATCACAACTTCATCCACCATTGCCAGTACAATGGTCTCGGCTACGGCGTTTGCCACAACACGGCGGCGTCGCTGATCGAGCTGAACGTGTTCGACTGGAATCGCCATTCCATCGCCGGAACGGGCCGCCCCGGCTGCACGTACGTGGCACGGCACAACGTGGAACTGGGCACGTCGCTCAGCCACTGCTTCGACATGCACGGCGGGCGCGACCGTGAAGACGGGACCGACGTTGCGGGGACGTCGATCGAGATTCACAACAATACATTCCGGGCCCCACAGACGCCCGTGGTCATCCGGGGCGTGCCCCAGGAGAAGTGCGACGTGCACCACAACTGGTTTGCCGAGCATGGCGCGCCGGAGACCGCCGTGCGCGCGTCGGCGCGGACGAACGTCTTCGACAACGCCTACGGCCCGGAGCCGAAGGCCGCCAAATGATGACGGCGAGCCGCCGCCATCCGAAATCGCTGCTGGAGTCTATGGTACGCCGGCAGCCGTTCGCCCCGTCGAAGCTTTACGTGGTGCGCCGGCCCGTGGGATGCACGTAGCCGATCGGCCGGTGCGAGGCGTCGTGGACCAGCTTGGTCTCGCAGAGCTCGGGCGAGACGATCCGGGTGAGGTCCCCGCCGGCCGCGTCGACCTCGAACTGCGTGACCCGACTCCCTGCTCCGAGCCAGTCCCGCCCCGCCCGTCCAGCCGCGAGGACTCGGTTCATACCAACAAGGTCACGGGAACCTAAGGCCGAGAAAAGTCCTCCGAACAGAACGGACCAGACCGACGCGGCGAGGCTAATGCGTGACGACTTCGAAGGGTATGGCGGGCAACGGGCCTAGAAACGTGCGGAACTCGCGAGTCTTCCCCTCTTGGTTCGTCTCCGTCCTCTTCTGATACCCGTTGGCGATCAGGTTGCCTTTCAGCCCCGGCTTGACCTTTTCCGCGTCGGCGTGCAGCACGATCGTCGCGGTCCGGTCCGCGCAGGAGGTCTTGGCTACGAGGATTCCTTCCGGCGGATCGCTCAATTCGACTTGGATCTCACCCCTGGTTGCATCCCAAGGCGCACGGGCTTGTACCTCGGCGTCCCCGCCGGCGGGGATCTTTACTGGTGGCTCGACGAGCAGCTTCCACATGCTCTGGAAGGCACGGGGGTCCTCGGGGCGCTCGGGGGGCTTTCCCGACCCCGGCAGCAGGAGTGAGAACTCTTCGGCAGGCACCAGGTGCTCGTAGATAAATGCCTGCATCATGTCGTCGGCGGGCACGGCCGTGCGCAGAACCTCTTCGCCAGCGATCGTGGCTCGGCCTTCCAGGCAGAGGCTGATCGGGTCGAAGCCCAACCAGCGTGCAAGCGCCAACGTCACGCGGACCTTGTCCTGGCCGGCCGGCACCAGGCCGCCATCCATCAAGACTCCCGCCGGGTCACCCTTGAAAGAGAGGGCAATTCCGCCGTCGAACCCGTCCTTGCGCAGGGCGAAGATCGTGACGGGCTCCAGGCGCCAGGCAACGGCGTTGATCGCCGACGGCACCACGCGGAGCTCGAAATCGGGGCGCGGCGGGCTCAGCCGCAGGCGGTAGGCATATTCCGGACCGCCCTCGTGCCGGGCGTCCCCGAGGCGAAGAAAGTACGTGCCGTCGGCGGGCAGCGTGACGTGGACCAACGAATCGGCGTGGTGCGTCCTCAGCGCGTCGGCCTTATCTTCATGGTCGTCGTTGAAGGCCAACCGCTTGCCCGCAGCATCGGTCAGCTCGAGCACGGAATCCAACGGTGAATCGAGCCTGCGCGCAGTGACTTCGGCGACGACCTGCTCGCCGGCGCGGCCTTCGATGCGGAATACGTCCCAGTCGCCGGGACGGTCTATCCGGCCGTTGACGATTACGGGAAGCGTCACCCGCTGTGCGGCTTGCGCCGAGTCGTTCGACTCCTTTTCGAGGCATTCGGGCAGCGTGTCGACCGCGAAGGGCACCGTATTCGAGATGGTGTTCCCCTCGCGCACGGAAAGGGGACGTATTCCCGCGACGTTGTCTCTCGTGTCCACGGTCAACTTGTCCACCGGCAGGTTCCAGCCCTTTAGCTCGACGGCGGTTTGTCCCCCGGCGGGGCCACCCAGCGGGAAGATGCTGGTGATGAAAGGAGTCTCGCCGATGGTGACGCGATACACGAAATCCGCACGGCCGCGGTGGATGGCGTCCTTGACTTCGACGACGTATTGTCCGTCCTGCGGGACCTCGAACAAGAGGACCGGATCGGGGTGGAAGCGGTAGTCGTCGCCGTAGGCCACCTCGTCGCCCTGGGCATCGTAGAGCGTCACCGTGGCCTGGAACCAGCCGGGCACGGCGTCGGCCAGGTAGGGGACCAACTGCCGCGCGGCAGCGGCTATGACCAGCCGCTGTCCCTTTCGGGCCGCAAAGCGGTAGCGGTCGGCGTCGCCGGGCGTGAACCGCTTGGCTCGCCAGTCTACGAAGTCCGGCTCGCGGGGAACGAGCTGCCCGTTGATCACCGCCGGCAGCGTGACGTCCGTTGTCACCAGAGGCGGGAAGCGGAGCAGACTTGGGTAGTCCTGCGCTTCCGGGGTGAGCCCCGGCTCCTTTTCGCGGAACTCGGGCAGGGAGCCCACGAAGAACCGGATCGGGTTCGACAGCCCCCGCCGCGTTTCCACCCTCATTTCCCGCCGGCCCTGCTCTGCGTCCGCCGCGATCGTGACGTCGAGCGCCACGGCCTCGCTGATGGCGGGCTGGGTCTGCCTTCTTCTTGTCGCGCCCAGGTAGCGGGCGACCTTTCTCTCGATCCCGGCGATCTCCATGCGGACCTTCGCGTCGCGCTTGTCTCTCGGGAGTCGGTTGAGTTCTGTGAGCCTTTTCCGTAGGGCGTTGACCTCGTCCGAATTCATCGGTTCGATCTTGTGGAGCACCCTTGCTTCCACGCCGGAACCGGAGAAATACACTCGCTTGACGTCATCCAGGTACCGTCCGCCCAGCGTGATATGAAACGTGGTTCCCTGGCACCCGCCGGCCGGGTAGGCGTAGCCGAGCAACGGCGTGGTCTCCTGCGCCCGTGCGGCAGAAGCGGAGACGGACAGGACCACCAGTCCGCAGGCGACGGCGCGTTGCAGTCGGCTCATGTCATCCTCCACGTGGGGCACGCTTCCAGCGTGCCAATCACTTGTCCTCGGGAGTTGGCTAGATATGGCACGTTGGAAACGTGCCCCACACACGGGCCTTCACATGATCTCTTTCAGGCGTCCGGCCATGGGGATGCCGTCCGCTTCGCTTGGGGTGACGGTCAACGCCAGGCCCAGCGGATTGGGCAGCGCCCCATCAGGGTCGATCCCCATCAACTCGTAGATGCTGCCGATCAGGTCGCAGGGGTAAACGGGCCGTTCTTTCACTTCTTCGCCCTTCGCATCCGACGCGCCCACCACGCGGCCCCCCTTGAATCCGCCCCCGGCGAGCACGGCGGAAAAGCACTTGCCGTAATGCCCGCGTCCGCCGCTCCAGGGCGGTTGCCAGTCGATCTTGGGCGTGCGCCCGAATTCGCCGCTCCACCAGACGATCGTGCTATCGAACAGGCCGCGATCCGACAGGTCCGCGAGCAGCGTCGCCATGCCCTGATCCAGCTCCGGCAACTTCGTTTGCATGGCACGGAAGTGCTCCGTGTGCGTGTCCCATCCGCCGAAGTTGATGGTGATGTAGGGGACACCGCGCTCGACCAGACGCCGCGCGACGAGGCAGCACTGGCCGAATCTGGTCAGTGCCGTCTCGCTCCACGGCATGTGGCCGTACCGGCTTCTCAGCGCTGCGTCCTCCAGCGACAGATCGAACGCCTTGGCGCCGTCGCCCACAATCATGTCGTAGGCCTGCTCCTCCGACTGGTAGAACGCCGCCAGTTCCGCATTGCCCTTGGCGCTGCGGCCGAACGTGTCGAGGTTGCGCAACAGCTCACGGCGACCCTTTTGCTGTTCTTGGGAGATGCCTTGCGTGACGACGCCTTCCACCGCAAACACGGGCTGCGACGGATCGCCGCCGGTGGCGAACGGCTGGTATCGCGGCCCCAGGAAGCCGGCCTCGGAGAACCGCCCTTGCGACTGGGTCAGCACGATGTAGGGCGGGAGCAGGCCCTTGTAGCCCGCGTCGTAGCCCTTGAACAGCGAGACCACCGCCCCGGCACACGGATAAACCAGCCGATCGCCGGGTCGCCGGCCGGTTTGCGTCAGATAGGAGGCCGTCTCGTGGCCGTTGTTGCCGTGGGTCATGCTGCGAATGATGGCGTACTTGTCGGCCTGCTTCGCCAACCGCGGCAGGAGCTCGCCGATCCGGATGCCGTCCACGTTGGTCTGGATCGGTTTGACCAACGGCCCGCAGTAGTCGTTGCCCGCTTCCGGTTTCGGGTCGAACGTATCCAGGTGCGGGGGTCCGCCGGCTGCCC
>Ga0180438_10001576_pt1 | contig 40223 bp, 28 predicted proteins | sample SS_ome_12_FD_132455 | JGI IMG/M metagenome (GOLD analysis project Ga0180438, IMG submission 132455) | Hypersaline lake sediment archaeal communities from the Salton Sea, California, USA - SS_3_D_2 metaG | ecosystem: Environmental > Aquatic > Non-marine Saline and Alkaline > Hypersaline >... | reverse complement strand
TTTTTCTGACTGGTATTACTTAAAATCACTAATTGACATTTTCAAGCTCACCAGCCTAATTAATTCACAGTCCTGAATAGAATTATGACGAAATGTTTTGGAGACAAAAATGGAAACACTGGAACTCAAGAACGAGGTTACTGTCGGTAGAAAGCGATTTCAAATTCAAACCAGCTACGTTGAATCAACTCGAAGCCTGAGTTCAACAATCATGCATGAGGCAGCGTTGATTTTTAAAAAAGAAGAGCGATTCGATCACGACGAGCCTGAAGCAATAAAAGAACGGTTGGGGCTTATTCATCGGGAGATGATTACCGAGATGGAGCTGCTTTATTATATTGCGGACAAAGTAAAGTCTCTAAAACATCCTGTTTCAAACAATAAACTTGGGCTTGTTTTCCTGAAAAGAAATTTAATTGAGGAAGCCATTGAGCAATTTAAACTGGCCATTACGCGTGAACCCAATTTTCTGGAAGCTATCAATAATTTGGGAATGGCCTATTTATTGGAAAATAGCTATGAAGAGGCGTTAAAGGCTTTTAGCAAGGGTATTAATCTGCAGGAAAATTATGCTGATTTGCATAATAACATCGGTTACACAAAATTTGAGTTAAAAAAATATCCTGAAGCCATTCAAGCGTTTGAACAGGCGCTTCAAATTAATCCGGATTATGCGGAAGTACATTTTAATCTGGGATTGACCTATCTGAAAGTCCTTCAGGAGCAAGTCGAGTTACCTGATTTTGCCGATTATGAAAAGGTAAAAGAGAAGTCCCTGGAACATATCATGTTTGCCGCCGAACTGATGCCGCCAGATAATATAAAGTATTTTGATCGGATTAACGAACAGTTAAAAAACGGAAAATACGAGGATGCCCTTGAAGTCGCTGAAGTCATTAAAAACAATTTATTAAAAAATCGCTATGCCATTGAGTTTGAGAATGAATTCTATTTAAAATTTATGTTCGGCGGTAAAGGCAAGGATGATCGGTTTATTACTGAATACACCCAAATTTTGTTAGAGGCAATTAACCGATATCCCAATTTTGCTGACCTGAGAAATAATTTGGGTATTGCTTATTTAATTCAGTGTCGAAACTTGTTTTTAAAAGCATTAGATGAATTTCGTCAGGCATTAAAGATAAATCCGGTTTTCAAGAAAGCGGAAAAGAATCTAAAACTTGCTGAAAATGACGGTAAGGGATTCTTAATTTTATTACGGGCAATACTGAAATAATACACTAAGCGATTTGAATCAATTCAGTTGCCCAATTAAGTTCTTCACAGTCTGAACAAATCCTTTTCGAAACAACTCTTCGCCCAAAATACGAGCAGCGATAATTTGAAAAAGTCGTTTCATACTCACGGGGCGTTTTATCTGCATAACATATTTTGAGCGGATTTGAAATAATTTTTTCCCTCACCCCAATCCTCTTCCAAAGGGAGACGGAACCGGACACCCTCTCCCGTTAAGAGAGGGTTGAGGTGATAGTAAGACTCGTTCAATATCACTCAAATTAAGACAATATTGAAGGGTGATTTGACAAAGGATTCCAATTCTTATTGATTTTAATATACTGTAAAGACATAAGTTATAAATGTAATGTCATCTAATATGGTATAAATTTTGCACATTGGACGGATACGTTTAATTTTACTTTACCATGAAGATTCCAATATTTATATCAATTTTTGTATCAATTTGAAACAAAAACCATCAATGATACAGGAGTCAGAATGTTTAACCAATTAAAATCGAATATCTTAACTTTTGTCGTATTCAGTCTGTTAATCCTTTTGATGAATAATCTTCAGGCCCAGGAGTCGATTGGTATCAAACCCATTTTTCCCGAAGTTGAAGCGGCTTCAATCTACGAAATCAATTTTACGCCAACAAAAGCGCTCCCGCCAGATGCCAGATTTATGATCACTTTCCCGAAAGCATTTGATCTGTCGAAAGTGAATATGGCTGGCTCACCGAGTATTAATGGTGGTTTTCGCACGCAGGTTGAGGATTCGACGGTTATTATTACACGCAGTGGTCTGGGGCGGACGATTGAAGTTGGTGAAAAGGTTCAATTGCATTTTGCCACCGTCCGCAATCCAAAAGTGATGAGTGACTATCGCGTTAAAGTCGAAATTCTGACCAATGAAAAGGTACTCCTGACGCAGCAGCTTGATACGGTGAAGATCATGAATAAAACCGAATAGTTTGAATTTTGAAATGATTAGCTTAGTTAATGAGACATGTTTTGATGGGAACAGGATGTAGAATGAAATATGCTGGTTTTATAATCATTGCGACGCTGGTGTTTACAAGTCAGTTATTTGGCGGGGATCTAACCGTCCTGAAAATGGTTCCTGAGATTAGTAGCGTAGCGGGAACCTATACCAGTTTTCAGTTACGATTTGTAACGGACCCCACTGGGGATGGCCTTCCGTTAGGTGGTAAAATAAGGATTGATTTTCCGGCCGGATTTAATTGCGATAAAGCGATCATTGGTACATTTATGGACGATTCGACGGTATCGACCCTTGATGGCGGATTAATTCCGCAGTGGCATCAGGGGACAACTTTGGTAATGATCCGTGATAGTACGGGTACGGATATCTCCCAAGGGGATACGGTTCACCTCGCTTTTGGAAACGTGTTATTGCCCGGTACTCCGGGGAATTATACCTTTAATGTCCAAACCAAGTGGTATGACGGTTATCCTGGTGGAAGTAGTGTGATTGATGAAGCCACTGGAGCGGGACCAATTAAAGTAACGTCGGGTTTATTTCATCATTTTGGTATTACCGGTTATCCGCAAACAACCCTGGCTGGTGCCAATTTTACAAATAATGTTACCGTATCGGCTCGGGATGTAAATAATAATATTATTGCTGATTACACCGGCACAATGTTCTTCGGTAGCACGGATCCCAATGCGACCCTTCCTTACACCGCGGCCGCCCCTTATAATTTTATTCCAGCCGATGGGGGGCAAAAAGCTTTTGCCGGCGCTGGATTTGCCTTGAAAAATGCGGGAAATCAACTGCTTTATGCCATTGAACAAAGTACAAGTGACACTTCGGCCAGCAATTCTATTTCCGTTCAACCAGGGCCAATTGCTAGTTTTAACTTCAGTGTGGGAGCAACCCAAACCGCCGGAACGGCATTCACGGTAACGATAAATAATGCGGTTGATGCCGAAGGGAATAATGCCAGTGGCAAGAAAATTCTCATGAGTTCAGATAATGCCAATAATTCACCGAACGGACAACCGCCAACCTTTAACGATATTTTGATTGGACCAGATGGCAGTGGCAGCGCCAAACAAACGCTGGTTAAGGCCGAGAGTGGCATAACATTAAAAGGTACGGCTGAAGAAGGAAGCTTTACCAAAACAACTTCTGCCATTACGATAAATCCCGGTACGGTGGTTGGGTCGATAAAAATCCTTTGGGGTACTTCTGGCGCTACAGGTGAAGTCGGTGCCTTTTCGATAAAAGCCGCTGCTGATACTACGGTTCATACGTCGGGTTACGACTTGTGGGGGAATTATATTGGTGATGTGAGTTCGGATTGGAGCGTTGCCGGGGGTATTGGCAGTGTCAATCCGGCAACAAACAGTGATACCACGCGCTTTGTTGGCGGCGCCGAAGGAGTGGGTAATATCGTGGCTACGGCTGGCAGCGCCAGCGACGAAACTGGCTTAATCAACGTAACCTCGTCTGATTTAACGCTTGCCTACATCAAAATTCGCAACGCAGCCGGTGGCGTGGGTGAGGTAATGGACGTGGACTACAACATGACAGCCGATGAAACAATTACCCTCTTTGCTGCCAGTTATAATGCCGGAGGAATGTATTTAGGCGATGTGGTAACTGAATGGAGCCTTTACACCGGAAACTTGGAACCTGCGCAACAAATTAATGTGACTGCTGATCGCGTGGTTTTCAGTCCTACCACGGCTATGGCTGATGGTTCAGTTAACGGAAGAATTAGTGCGAAAAAAGGCTTTATCGATGATCAAACCGGTAAAATCACGGTTTATCCCGGCGCATTTGATCGTCTCACCATCATGAAATTTGTGGGAGGGCAGCGCGTAGAACTGAAAGATGATACGCTCACGATTGAACAAAAGCGGGAGGTTTTCGCTTATGGCTTTGATGCGGATAATAATCCACTTGGCCAGGTAGATGCCAAGTGGAGCCTGAGCAGCGGGAGCGCGAATGGCTATATGAATCCGGCGTCGCCGACGCCGGCAAAAAAATCAACTTTTTATCCGCAAAAGGTTGGTTATAGTATCATTCGGGCCACCAGTGCCACTCACCCCAATAAATATGATGATAGCGGAATCATTAACATTAAAGCCGGGACACCGCATCATTTGCTAATCTCTACTGAATCAGAAGCCCGAGGTTTAAAAATTAAATATGATACCACCATTACCATTACCTCCGATGATATTTTGCGCCTCTGGGCGGCGGCAGTTGATTCGTTAGACAATTATGCCGGACAGGCGTCGCCAAAATGGGGTATTATTGGCAATCTTGATGCAACATTTGATACGAGTAATACCCATCAATATATTGATTTTAATCCAAAAGTAGCCGGATCCAGCGGTCGCATTTATATTAAACATAAAACCGGCCTTTTTCCGGGTGACACCACCGGCACGATTCAGGTTATTCCTGGTGAGAAACACCATTTACGCGTAGCTCTGGGCGCCAGTGGCAATACCGAGGAACTGGGTGACACCACGCTAACTGTCGGGGATAGCCTGGATATTCATGCCTCGGCTTTTGATGCCGATGATAATTATACCGGTGATGCACCGTCCAATATAGTCAGTTGGCACGTCCTCGGACTCATTGGGGAAGTCAAGGCCGGCAATGCTCCTGGGAAGTTTAAATTTTATGCCACCCGTTCCGGGCAAGGACTCATCCGCGTCAATGGCATTGGTTTGCTTGAAGGTTATTCCGGTAATATCACGGTGCAAAAAGGTGAAATCCACCATGTGCTCATTCGGGATAAACCGGATGGAAAAGGTGAAAAAGTCTCCTCAAAAAGTATCACGATTGATGATACCCTGAAATTATATGCGGCAGCTTATGATATCGGGGAGACTTATCTGGGTCCGGCATTAGCCTCCTGGAAATCAGACTCAACCGGTACGTTGGATCCACCAATAAATCTTGAGTCCAGTGAGGCGCTGTTTTATATCCCCAATAAACCCGGAAATGGCAAGATTTTTATTGCTTATCCTTACAAAGGCAGTGTCCTACGTGATACGGTCCATACGATTCAGGTCCAACCCGGAGAACCATTTGGATCGATTATTTTAACGCCGGACCGCAAACAAATTCCGGCTGATGACACCACCACGGTCAAAATTACCTCTGAAAAAATCAGAGACCGGCGCGGTAACCAGGTAATACCCGGCTTTGAATTTACGGTGAAAACCACCGTGGGTACGATTAAAACACTTGATGTCAATCCGGTGGTTCCGGACACCCAGGTCGCCGTGAATGCCAATGGTATCATCCAATTTGAATTGAAAGCCAGCTCCGGTGGAGGCACCGCTACGGTGACGGCGGCTGGTGGGTCTGCCCAGGGAATTACCACCATTTCCATTTCAAATATCAATCTCATTTCTGTTTCTACTCCTTTTGAATCGGTTAGTCGGGGACAGACCGGCATCCCGGTTCGAATGGTGGTCGAAAATCTGGGCGATTCGGAAATGACAATTACCAGTGCGGGCCTTCAATTTATTGGCTCCGGTGGAGAGAATCGTTACGGTGAATATCGTGATAGCCTGCTGACACCGTTACCTACCCTGGCTGGCGGACAGACAGCAACACTGATGTATAATGTGGATGTTCTGGAAGATGCGGCGCTGGATACAGTGAAAATTGACGGAAAAATTGAAACGAACATTCCTGGCCTAGACGCACCTCAAGCAAGCAATCCTGATTTCTGGAAAGTCCAGAATCCACCATCCCTTGAAATCATTAAAGTGGAAGCCCTGGAAGACACCGTTTCCCAGGGAGCACGTGGTTTAGATGTTTCAATGCGCATTCGCAATAATAGTGGGCTGCACGGAGCCACCGCTGTCATTGATACGGCCCGGCCTACCTTCTGGCTATACGCAGAAAATGTAACCAGTCAATACACTTCGGCATTTTCAGGAGATGCACCGCGTGAATTAGCAGCCGATTCGGAGGCAACCATTAATTTCAAGGTGAACGTGCATAATGGGGCGTTTGAAGGGAATGTCAGCATTAATGGAGAAATTTCGGCACGTGATGCCAATTCAGGGGTCAAAATACGCGATGACCACGCTGATACTACCGATAGCTGGCAGGTTGAAAAAGCGGCTCAGGTACAGATCACTGCTTTTCGCACTTCACAAAGTACGGTCACGAAAAATCAAACCAATCCCTGGTACGCTATTTTAACCATTGAAAACAAAGGCAATAATCTGGTAGAATTAGATAGTTGTCAATTATATATTTATAAATTAAATGAAAATATTACTCACCAATATACCATCGTCCGACCGGATCGATTTGCCAGTGGGTTCGAAGTGATTGAGGAAGAAAGTGAAGATTCGCTGAAAATCGAGGTGAGTAAAACCGGCCCCGCCACCGGGAGTATTACGCTCAAAGCTGTTGTTTATTTATCTGACTTCGGCAAAGGCGGAAACCAGTTAGTCGATCGTCGTGAAACCCAAATTCTGGTGCAGGAACCGGCAAATTTAACCGTTTTGGGTGCCAGTCCAAAATATTACGAAGCCACCCGCCGGCAGTCCAGGGATTGGTATATTGGCGTGGCCATGCAAAATTTCGGCGGAAGTGACATCCGAATTGATACGACACACACCAATACCTACGTGCGATTTAGTAGCGGGACTGACTTTGTGGTGAACCCGCCTCGATTTAAAAAATCAAATACCACGCGACTGAAAAGTGGCGGACAAGATACTTTGCTTTTTCCGGTGGATTCGACCGGTGCTATTTTGGGTTTGAGCCGAATTACCATCAATATGACGGCTGTAGAGGCGAATAGTGGGAATAAATTGATTTTTGTTGACACCACCGCCTCAGTAAAAATACAGAGTGAACCCACCATTCGCATTAAAAACGTGGTGAATAGTGCCCGCAACGCTGATTTTGTAAATCGAAAGCAGAATTTCAATTTAACCGTATTTTTAGACAATGCGGGGGGGATAACGGCGGATGAGGTTGACAGTGTCTGGGTGGAAGTGACTTCAAATTTGCAGCCAGGGGTTGTTTGGAAAAATGTTTATAATGGCGTTAAACCAATTGTTGATAATCCATTGATTTTTCCAATTTCGGCAGCGGATTCGGTGAATATTACCGAGCTTTATACGGCTAATATTATTTCAGCGAAGGCTAACAACTCGGCTGAAGAGATAATGCCCGGTTCCCCGGTTATTGGAAATAAGGCGAAAGCCAAACTTGAAGAACCGGCCAATCTCAAAGTCTTAAAATTTATTACCCCCGACACGATTCAAGCGCGTCAATATTTGCCGTGGCCCGTCAGATTGGTTGTCAGAAATGTGGGACAAGCGAAAGTTAAGTTTAATAAGCCTACGAAAAATGATCTGATTTTTAAAGTGGCAGAAGTCCAACAACTCGATTACGAGATCGGCCCGTCGGAAACGCTCAATGGTGGGGATTTGCTGGTGGAACCAAATGCCATTGATACTTTAACGTATTGGATTACGCAAACCGGTAAGCAGGCCGGTGAAGTAACGGCTAATTTACAAATTACGCCCACTGATTTGAATGATCCGGCACATGAGTTCTCAATAAATCGAAAAGATACTATTTATGTGGAAACGGCGGCCAAGATTCGGATTTCGAATATTGTACCGGTTTGCTACGTCAGCGGTAATGTCGGCCAGGTTAATGTGGGGCAGAACTTTAAAATCCGGGTGACGATTGAGAATGGCGGTGCCGAACGCGCGGACAGTGTCTGGATAAAGCTGGAGACGTTTGATACCAGCTATGTGGCTTTTGACAATACCCAAATGCTAAATTATGTTGGAATTGCGCAGAGTGCCGATTTAGATTTTGATGTCAAGGCGAAAAAATTCTCGAGTGAAAATATCGAATTTACCGCCAGAATAATTTCGGCCAAAGGTCATATTACCGGTTTACCCGTTCCGATTGACAAGTCAGGGATTCAATCGGCGTATGTGAAGATTCATGAACCATCAAAATTAACACTTACCCTGAAAACGCCCAATGGTTTGTCAGCATTTGCGATTGATCAGGAATTTACTTTAACCGCGGTGGTTACGCGAACCGGGACTTCCCGCCTCGATCACGCCGGGAAGTTAGCCCTGGAAGTCCCGAATGGTTACCAGATTAATTCTCCGGACACGGTTGATTTTATTATTTCGGACAATCGGGGTGATGCAGAGTGGAAAATCCGTACGCCCTCCAGTGCCGCCGCACCGGCAGCGGTTCGAGTGAAAATGATTGCTCGTCCGACGGACCGCAATACCGGTGGCCCGGTGGCGGTTGAAAATCTGAATGCCCAGCTTTCGATTGAGACGGTTGAAAGTTCATTGAGAATTGGTTCGGTCCAGATTATTGAGCCTGAAGGGGCAACCGATGGTATTGTTTCATCCGAACAATTTTTTAAAGTCGAGGCAACCGTCAATTATTCAGACAACGTTACCAAGTTAAAGGCCGTCTTAAACTTACCTGATACGGATGCCAATAACAGCTATTTCATCAGTGCCATTGATTCAAGCCAGGTAAATAAAAATCCTGCTAGATGGATCTGGACCGTAAAAGCCCCTAATGATCATGTTGACATGAAATATTTTGTTATTCGGGTTACGGGCACCGAAAAGACACCGGATGATGTTGCCGATGAAAAAAAATTAGAAGTTACTACCGTCGAACGGGCCGCGCTAGCCCTGGATATCAATTCAAGCGTGGGTGAAGTAAATCCGCTACTAAGACTATCGGTAGACCAGAGTTTTACTTTATCCGTTTCGGTTAAAAATAAGGGGAGTGCGAATACAAAAGGCACCGGTGTTTTAACACTTGATCTGGGCACTACTACCGGCATTACAACAGATGAGGCGTTAGAAAAAACATTTGAAGTGAATAAAACGGTGACCTGGAACTTAAAGGCACCGAAGGTTACCAAAGAAGCCGAATATATTACGGTTAAAATGGATTCGCTACCCGTTGACGAGAATCGTTCCGAGCCAGCCTATGCCGATGAACGGGAAAGACAGATTCTGGTTGAAACCGTTGATAAAGGGGCTGTCCAGGTTGATAGTATTGGGATTGTGTGGCCATTCGGCGCGCAGGATCATGAATTGTCAACTGAACAGATATTTAAAGTTAAAGCTTTTTTTAACTGGGTAGATATTCGTAATATTCAAGCGGAAATAAAATATCCGTCCCAATATTTTAATTGTGCGATTAATCCAAAACAGCCCAGTAACTCGAAGGTTATCACCGGAAAAGGGAGTGTTGAATTCACAGTTGAAGCCCTGTCAAAAGCAGTGCTTCAGGAGTCAATCAAAGTCGTCGTTTATGGTCAGGATGCACAGGATGCCGGGACGACAATTCGGGATACGTCGAAAGCCCTTAAACTCGACCTGATCGAGCGGGCGGTGGCGCATATTCAAGCCGGTACTGATAATGAGAATGGAGTGGTTTCGGTGGGTCAATATTTTCGGGTGAAGGCGATGATTATTAATCGGAAGGCTGCTGCCTTACAGGGCGATTTTACGGCTGAATTGGTTTTACCCCCTGAATTTGCGATTGATTCACCGATTCAACAGACGCGTGCCTATAATGAAAATATGGAGTGGTGGGTTTATGCTCCTTACGAACCCCTGGCCGCCAAAAAATTTACGGTTAATGTACTCAGTTGGCCAAATGATGAGAACACCAATAGTCCGGCTTATCATCCGAATGCCTTTAAAGAATTTAATGTGATTACGGAAGAGAAGAGTGTGGTCGTTACCAAAAGAGCGAACCTGACACCCCGGTCCATTTCTAAAGGGGAAAAGAACGTCCCGATGTTAGGGTTAGTCTTTAAAAATTCAGGAAGCGCTTCCTCGAACAAATTATTGCTCAAAGGGATGAAGATAAAATTGAAAAATCGACAGGGGGATGAATTTCCGGATCCGGCGAAAGTGATCACACGAATTGTCGCGGTTCATGGGGGTAATTCCAATCTCGTTTATGGCGTCATCGAGCCAGTTACGTCAAAAAATCCGGTTGATCTTCAGTTTACTCGCATCGATACCATCAAGCCCGGGATTCTGGATTCACTCAACGTCCTGGTTGATATTAATCCGCAAGCGGAAGATTTGAATTTTAAACTGTCGATTGATACCACGGCGGCGCTTAATCTGGTGGATATCTATTCCGGTCGTCGCCCCAAATTTGAAAATCAGGATGGTACCGAATTAACGCGATTGGAATTAAACTCAGATTTATCGGTGGTTTTAAATGCGGATTTAGAATCAAGCTTTTTAAATTACCCCAATCCGTTCGGCCGTCACGGAACTGAGCGAACCAAGTTTATTTACTATCTGGACGCTGACAGCGATGTGGAATTGCGAATATTTACCCTGCTGGGCGATCTGGTCTGGTCGATCAAATTTACCCGTGACGAACCCGAAGGGGCGGCCGGCATGCACGAGGAGAATTATTTAGCCACTGGTGGCCCACCGATTTGGTGGGGCGGAGAGAATAATGAAGGAAGCAAAGTTTTAAATGGTGTATATATTGCAGTGTTTATCACCAGCAATGGCAAACAAGCAACCACTAAAGTTGCCGTTCTAAAGTAACAGCCTTGATTTAACAACTGTGGGAATAGAACCATGAAAACAAATGAATTTAAATGTCTGATTGTAGTCCTCGCATTATTAATGATGCCTTTCACGGTAAAGGCTGAAGGCTCTGCCGGGACGGTTTCGATTTTTCATGCACTGGGTGCCGGGGCACGGCAATTAGGATTAGGCGGCGCCTGTGTTGCCACTCCTTTTGATGCCACCACAATTTATTGGAATCCGGCCGCGATTGATTATCTCGAACAAAAAAATGCCACTTTCTTTTATACAAATTTACTGGGGGGAGCCAGCTATAATTATATTGGCTATGTGAATCCTACCGTTACTATTGGTACTTTTGGCTTTGGAATTTTGAGATGGGGGATTGGTGACATTTCAGAACGGTTGCATGACAGCTCGTATGAAATCGGGAAATTTGAATCTTCAAATTATGAATTACTGTTTTCTTACGGCAAGGTCATCTTGTCGGATTATAATCTTTCGATTGGGGCAAATATTAAAATTGAGCATCAATCCTGGCCGGGTTTAAGCTGGAAGGCGTCGGATACTGGCGTTGGCGCTGATTTTGCTATCTATTACCAGCCGAATTTTTATGGCTCCATGAAAGGGCTTGCTTTTGGCTTATTGATGCAGAATTTGTTCGCCCCCAAGCTAAAACCAGGCGATGTGGCCGATGAATTACCACGTCAATTTAAGCTGGGTGTGGCCAAGACGGTTCCCTTATCACCGCAGGGGAATAAATTGCTGTTCATGATGGACCTGAATAAGGCTGAATTGAATCCGTTTAATTTTCATGTTGGAGCAGAATACACCTACAATAATTTAGCAATGGTTCGGGTTGGTTTTCATAATCGAAATAACAGCTCGAATGTTGTTTTTGGTGCCGGTGCGACTTATAATATGTTTCAAGTGGATTATTCCTTTGCACCCATTGGTGTCGCCGATTTTGCCGGAAGTCATCGGTTGTCGGTTTCAATTAATTTTGGTAAAACAAAAACCGAGCTCATTGCCCAGGCACGGGAACAGGAAATGCTTCGTATTCGTGAAGAGGTTGAAAATCAACAACGGTTAGCCCGTGAGCAGGAAATCAAGGAACGGCTGACAGAAGCGCGAAGATATTTTGAGGAAGGTGATTATATCCAGGCGCAGATCGAATTTTCAGCCGTTTTAAAATTAGATGCTGAAAATGGAGAGGCCCGGGAAAAACTGGAATTAGCCAAGCAGAAAAGTGAAGAAGAACAGATGCGCTTGCTGCAGGAGCGAATCGAACGGGAAACGCTGGAAAAAGAACAAATCGAACTTGATTTATATATTCGTAACCACTGGCAAAAGGGGCTGGCCCACTATGAGCGGGGGCAATATGAAGAAGCCATTGATGAATGGAACCTGGTTTTGAAAAAAGACCCCAATCATCAATTAGCGATGGAATGGCGTGATCGGGCGTTGACAGATTTGCGCAATGAGGTGAAAAGTTTAATTCGCCAGGCCGAAACCCATGCTGCCAATCATCGCTATATGGAAGCGATTCGTTTGCTGGATAAAGCCAAGCAACAAAATTTAGAAGAAATGCGATTGGATGATGATATTGATGCGAAAATTCGACATTACTCGAAGGCGCTCAGTTCCGACCAGCTTTATACCAAAGGTCTGAATCATTATGATAATCGTGAATATGGCAAAGCCGCCGAAATGTTTGAAGAAGCTCTAGGCTTAGATCCCACCAATAAGGTGATCAAGGATTTTTATGAAAAGGCAAAAGCCCGCGCGAGCGCCACGAATACCGAATTGCCACCGGAATTAAAACAAAAATATTTTAGTGGATTGAACCTGTCTTCCAAAGGCCAATACGAAGAAGCATTGAAAATCTTCGAAAACATTCTCGAGGTTCAGCCAAACAATAAGCGGGTGTTATTAGCGATAGATAAAACCAAGGAAAAATTGGAAAAAACCAAGCGTCAAAAAAGCTCTTCAAATAATCGATAAAAGGCAGGATCCCGATCAGTGTTTAAAAGTGTTGTTAAAGACGAAATCACCGTTCCGGCACAGTTTGAGTCGGTTGTTAAATTACGCGACCACATCACCAGGATTTTTCATAAAAACAAAGTTGACGATACGGTTACAAACGCCTTTAAATTATCAATTGATGAAGCGGCAACCAATATCATAAAACATGGATACGATGGTTCCCAGGGCTCAATCACGCTGCGGACATTTATTTATCGTGATCGGGTTACCGTTCATTTAATCGATGACGGAAAATATTTTGATCCCATGCGGGTTCGGGAGCCTGATCTGAATTATTATGTCAAGACACGGAAAAAGGGTGGCCTGGGAATTTTTATTATCCGTAAGTTTATGGACTCACTTGAGTACAATCGAACTTATGAAGGAAATGTTCTTAAATTAACCAAAAGTCGTCAGGGCAAACGCAAAATCAATGTCTCCGTGTCTCCCATGTCGATTACGCTTAAGGCTCGTTATTCACTGATTTCATCGGCGATATTGACCGCCATTGTTATCATTGGCTATGTTTATAATCATTTCAAGCATGAATCGGCTATTAAAAAAGAACATTTAAATACCGGTATCACTATCTGCGAGACGCTGGCCCGAACCCTCACCACCGATATTGAGGAAAAAGGTTTATTTAATGATTTTACGATCGTACCAAAAGTAAATGAAAAAAAAACCGAATTTGAAGAGCTTATTCACGCCATTATTATTGTTCAGCCCAATAAAAATGTTTACTATTCAACTGATACCAAAATCATCGGAAAATATATTCGTGATGATCAGGCCGAAATCATCACTGAGAACATTAAATTAGTCACCTTAACCTCTCAAATCAAGGTTTATGATATTAGTTCAGAAATTTATGATCTGGATGGCGATAGCATAGGTTTTGCCCATGTGCTGCTAAAATGGGCTTATATTGATGAATTAATCCAGAAAGAACGAACTGACGATTTGACAACCGCCCTGTTTGTGTTGATTTTCGGATATATTGGTATCGTTGTGGTCATTTATATGATCATGAGCCCCTTTCAAAAACTGGCCGAGTGGGTGCGCGCCCTGGGGCACGGGGATGAGGTTCAGGAACAGATGGATATTTCTGATTCCGGTGAAATCGGAGAAATTGCCCGTGCTTTTTCAGACATAACCACTAAATTCAAAGATTCTCAAAAGAGGCTCGTTCGTCAGGAGCAGTTGCAAAAGGAAATGCAGGTGGCCAAGGAAATTCAACAGACCCTGTTGCCAACCGAATTTCCTAAAATCGAAAGCTATGAAATTGGCGCTTTTTACGAGGCGGCTAAAGAAGTCGGTGGTGATTATTTTGATTTTGTCCAGGTTGATAACGAATCATTGGGAATTGTGGTGGCCGATGTTTCAGGGAAAGGTGTCCCGGGCTCACTCGTCATGACCATGATCCGAACCGCGTTACGTACCGAAGCCCGCAACATGAAATTAGCCGATAATGTACTGTCCAAAGTCAATAGCTTCGTGGTGAATGACATGAAAAAAGGGATGTTTGTTACCGTTTTTTATGTCATTATTGATGCCAAACGCCGCCGGTTAAACTATGCCAGTGCTGGTCACAATCCCATGATTTTATATCGAGGCAGTAGCAAAAAAACATACTTTTTAAATCCGCGTGGTTTTCCGATTGGTATTTCGTTGGCTGAAATGGATTTATTCGCCCGTTCCATTGAATCCGACTCGGTTCAATTAAAAGAGGATGATATTCTTTTATTATATACCGATGGCATCACCGAGGCCATGAATCGACGGCGAGAAATGTTCGGCGAAGAGCGTTTGCTTAAAGTCATTCGCGAGTACGGGCATTTACCCGTCCAGCCATTCGTGGAAAAAATAAGAAATGAAGTGCATTCATTTACCGAAGGATTCCCGCAGAATGATGATATTACTTTAGTGGTGATTAAAGAAGAGTCATCCGCTGAAAAAGTTGAATTGAAACGCGCTAAAAATGCGCATAAGCTCATACAAAACGGGAACAGCATTCGTTCAGCCTGTGAGGAAGCTGGCATTACCACTTATGCCTATTATAATAAATATAAGCGGAAATTTGAAGAAGAGGGTATCGAGAATATTGAAGTCGAAGATGAATCGATTTCACTTGAAGCCAAACATTTAAGTATTGAAGAAAAAACCAAGATCTATGATATTATCCGGTCTCATCCGGAATTCGGTCCCAAAAGAATCAGTGAGGAGCTAAATACAGAAAAATATGGATTCACTGAAATAAAAGAATCCAGAATTTATGATGAATTAGTTCGTAGTCGACTGAATACAAAACAGCTGCGCGAAGCATTTATTAAACGGAGTAAGCGGGGTAAGCGGATCAAGCCCCCCGGTACGCCTCTCCTGACGCTTGACGGGGAGGTCATTATCGATAAAACGCCAGCATTTGAAGCACCACTGGAAGCAGAAACGGAACCCATTCCCGAAGTTGAAACACCAGCAGAAAAACCAACCCAGAAGTCTTACAGCGAGTTCACCGATGCTGAAACGTTCTTGTTAAATCCGCTGGAAAATGTTCTCAATAAACAAGGTATTGGGGATTCTATAATTACTGAAGAAAAGATTAGTCATCAAACGGTTGAAACGGACGAGAGCCGCGGGACAGTTAAGGAACAACTGCCGGTTGCCGAACCAGAATCAGAATCAGTTCCTGAAATTGATTTCAAGGAAGCGGAACCACCTGACGAAACCACCCAAGAAACGGATTTTTCTTTTGAAGAGCTTTTAGGGGATGGCGATTCCCTTTTTAGAGAGAGTGAGTTTGAAGAAACATCGGCAGAAGCTGGGTCCGCTTTCACTTCCCTAAAAGAAGCCGGGACATCTGAGGCCAAACCCGCTTTCCCGGAAAGAGCCGCTGACAGCGAAGAAACGGCTGCACTAGAATCTGACCAACCATTGGAAATTGAAGAAGCTTTTTCTTTGGCCGCAGTAGATGATATTTTAAAAACGGATGCGCTCTGGGAAGGTCATGATTTTGTTACTTATGAAGAAGAAGCAGCCTTGCCCAACGAGGAAGAGGATCCTGAGGTTGCCGAAGATTCCCTGACGGGGTCGACTCCTGATCTAAATCATGACCCACCACAAAGGCGAGATGAAATATCTGAAATCGAAGAAGCAGTGACTGAACCTGAGGCCATGAGGCGAGCTGAATCTCAAATAAAATCAGAGGCTATTCCGCCGCAACCTGAATCCGACGAAGTCGCCGATCAATTCGATATTGATATTCGCGAAGAAACTGCAATTGATGATTCTGACAATGCCTTCTCGGACATCCTGACCAAAATTGATGATGAAATTGCCGAGTTGCTCGAGAACAGGAACAATGATGATGAGTTAACGGCAGCCATTGAAGCTGAAATCTCAAGTTCGGAGGATGACAATCATCATCATCAGCCGCATAATGCGCCGATGAAACCAGGCGATTCTCGGCACGAAAAAATGACTCCGGGCGCTTCACAATCAGCTACGAGTGAGAAGGAATCCTATGAAAAGGTATTATTAAGGGGTCTGGCCTATTATCGAAAGGGATTGTATGATCTGGCGATTGAGCAGTTTAAAACCGTTCTGAAAAGACATCCGGAATCAAAGGAAGCCCATAGCATTTTAGGCAACGCTTATTTTCGTAACAAAATGTTCCATCAGGCTGCCGCTGAATATCAAAAAGTAAAGGCTTTGGACCCGAATAATTTGGATGCCTATGAAAATATGGGCGTGATTTATGCGAATTTTGGAGAGTACGAAAAGGCAATTAGTGAATGGGAATATGTCTTGGAATTGAATCCAAAACGTCAGGACATTAAAAATAATATCGAGCGTGCCAGCCATCTTTTACAGGAAAAAATGATTAATCAGTTTAATTAAATTAATTTTTTACTTCTACTTTTTTGTTGACATTTTATTATTTTTCCATTATATTAAAAAACAAATCTTATTAAGTATCAATAAAATAAATACATCGGGAGATTAACAGCATGGACGGGATACAATTATCTGTTGAACAAACCGGCGCAAAAAATGATATTTCAGTAATTAAAGTTGGAGGATACATCGATACAACTACCTCGGCTGAGCTTGAAAATGCTTTGGAAACATTATTAAGAAATGGTACCATTAATATTATAATTGATCTCGGGAATGTTGATTATATTAGCAGTGCAGGTTGGGGTATTTTTATTAGTGAGATTAAAGGTATTCGTGAGAAAGGCGGCGATCTAAAGCTTGTTCGGATGATTCCGGATGTCTACGAAGTTTTTGAATTACTTGAATTTCATTATATCCTGAAAGCCTTTGATACCATTGATGAAGCCATTGAAGATTTTGATCGAACCAGTATGCCAACTGCAACATCTCAATCAACGGCCAGCGAAAAAAGTATCGATGCCGCTCGTGCCGCCGAGAACACCGCCAGAATTCAAGAGTCCAGTTTTCATACCGGACACAGCACCATTGAATCAGACCGTTTCACAATGGCGGATCAAAGTCTGGAAGAGAAGATTCGAAAAATTGTAATGGAAGACCCGGAAAGTGGTAGTATCAAAATTATGAAACGGTTGAAATCCCCTCAATATGGCAACGTCGACATCAGTTGGTTTCAGGTGCGAAAAACGCTCAGCCAAATGGGTCTGGATACCAGAAAAAAACGGCGCGATTATTATAAACAAGTCGCGGTGGGTTAATTCGGAATACGCCTTTTGGGAATGATTGGTTCGTCTGGGAGATTTCTCCCAGACGTCAGGGCGATGACGTGTTCATCAAAAAACGGCATCCGTAATTCCAGTTGATAATTCTGTTTCGATTGAGTTTCTCACAGAGGAGGCGTTTGTTGCTGGCTTAAAGCCTGTAACAACCGATTTGAAAAAAATTTCTACTCGTGGCCCTCTTTCGCAATGCTTTTGAGCGCTTATTTCAGATTTGTCCCCCGGGAAAACCAAAAATAGATTCGATTTTAAAACTCACCATTATCACCCCTAAAATCAATTTTAAAATTTAATTGACATTACGAATAATTTTTACTATTATAAAAATTATTTTTCCTGCCATTTTTCCAAAAATGATTTTGAGATTGAGCAACCGCGACAGATATAAGAATCCTTTTAATACTAAGGGATTGCTCAAAAATAAATTGGAATTCTTGCACCACGATTTGGATATATTTGCTTTTATTTTTTTCACAAAGAGTTCAGAGAGGACACAGAGAAAAACTCTCTGAACTCTCTGTCCTCTTTGTGGATTATGTTATATTTGCTAATTCAGAGTTCCAAATTATTTATGCGCAGGCACTAAGAGCAGAAAGATTGGAATTTAAAATAACAAGACAGGAAATTGGGTTTATACTTATTACCATTTAAAATTTTAAAATAAGTATAATCTTGCTTCCTGACAGCGTTAATATAATGACAGGATTTATTCAAGGTGTTTGTTGATCGTGCGAAAATAGTCATCAAAGCCGGGGATGGCGGAAACGGGTGTGTCAGTTTTCGGCGAGAAAAACATGTTCCCCGCGGCGGGCCTGATGGTGGTGATGGTGGCCGAGGCGGGCATATCATTTTAAAAGTCGATTCAAATTTGCAGACACTTTATGATTTTCATTATCGTTCGCATTTTAAAGCCCAACGGGGAAGGCATGGGAGTGGTGCCAGGAAAACCGGACAAAGTGGGGCTGATTTAACGATTCGGGTACCAGCGGGTACGGTTATTTTCGATTTTGAAACTCGAGCTCAACTGGCTGACCTCATTCACAATGATCAGGAATTCATAGCTGCCAGGGGAGGACGAGGAGGCAAGGGGAATGCCAGCTTTGCGACATCCACCCAGCGGGCCCCCCGAATTTCACAACCAGGTGAAAAAGGTGAAGCGAAAACCCTGTTGTTGGAGCTTAAATTAATTGCTGATGTTGGCTTGGTTGGTTTGCCCAATGCCGGAAAATCGACCCTCCTGGCGCGTTTATCGGCGGCCAAACCCAAAATTGCAGATTATCCCTTCACAACACTCGCTCCGCATCTGGGATTGGTCAAAGGGGATGACTTCGAGCGCTTTATCATGGCCGATATCCCGGGTTTGATAGAAGGTGCCCATGCAGGCAAAGGCCTGGGACTCCAATTTTTAAACCATATTCTGCGAACACGGATTTTAATCATCCTGCTTGATTCTCAAAGTGATTCACCGGAAAAAGACTATTCAATCCTCTTACAGGAGATGTCACAATTCTCGAATGATCTCATACAAAAGCCGAGAATTATTGCTCTCACTAAAATTGATACTTTAGAACAACAAGAGCGTGAGCTTAAAATACTCAATGCCAGCTTCGATAATTTACCGGTTTGTGCGATTTCAGCCATTAGCGGCGAAGGTTTACCTGAATTGCTCAGGCAAATTGTAAGCACTTTAAAAAACAATAATTCCCACAGGTGAATGCTAATGCAAATAGAACTCAGTGCATTATTAAATCTGCATTTGGTTGACGGAATTGGTTCTAATCGATTGCGGGCACTGGTCAATAAATTTGATGGTCGATTAGAGGCGATTTTTCAGGCTGATTTAAAGGAATTAAACACCATCGAAGGCATCGACTTAAAACTGGCCCAACGGATTCGCCAGGCTGCCAATCAAAATTATGCCGAAAGCCAAATTGAATTAGCCCAGAAACATAATACACGAATTATAACATTTTGGGATAAAGAATATCCGGAAAATTTAAAAAGAATATATGATCCGCCGGTTCTGCTTTTTGTTCGGGGCGAATTAAATCCAACTGATCATCTGGCGATTGCCGTTGTCGGTACCCGTGTTCCCACCAATTATGGAAAATTTAGTGCCGAGACCTTTAGTCGCCAACTGGCGCGCGAGGGAATAGTCATTGTGAGTGGCCTGGCCCGGGGTATTGATACAATTGCACATGTGTCTGCTTTAAAAGCGGGTGGCCGAACCATCGCGGTTTTAGGTTGTGGCGTGGATGTGATTTATCCGGCGGAAAATAAAAAACTCTTTTATGAGATTATAGAGCACGGTGCGGTTATTTCTGAATTCTTAATGGGAACAAAACCCGATGCGACTAATTTTCCCCGGCGCAACCGGATTGTGAGCGGACTAAGTCTGGGGGTGCTGGTTATTGAGGCGGGAGCAAAAAGCGGAGCTTTAATTACCGCGAATATGGCACTGGAACAAAATCGAGAAATATTTGCCCTCCCCGGTAATATTAATAGTCCAAAAAGTTTTGGCTGTAATAAACTGATAATGGAGGGGGCCAAACTTGCGATGCAAACTGACGATATTCTGGACGAGCTGCGACCCCAGCTTAATCATTTACTCAAAAAGGAAAAAATCAGAACGAAACAAGTTTCACTGACCCCGGTTGAACAATCATTATTAGAATCTTTATCGCATGAAGCGCTTCACATTGACCGGATTGCTTCTGAAAACAATCTGAGCATTTCTCAAGCACTGGGCACATTGTTAACGCTGGAATTGAAGGAGTTGGTGCGACAATTGCCCGGAAAATATTTTATCAGGGTATGATTAGAAAATAGCAAATATTTCGTCTTGCGGACTTTGTTTTGGATTTTGTGCCTTTTTCAAAAATCCTATTGACTCGTAAAAATTTTTTTTGTATATTTGCACACAGTTTGTTCTGGAGGACTAGACCTAATTGGTAAGGCAGCGGTCTTGAAAACCGCCGGGCTTACGCCCTTGGGGGTTCGAGTCCCTCGTCCTCCGCGATTGAAATGATACCGTTTGGAGGGGTGCCGGAGCGGTTGAACGGGGCGGCCTGCTAAGCCGTTGTAGGGGTTTCTCTACCGAGGGTTCGAATCCCTCCCCCTCCGCACTCTGAGGAGTCGTCCAGTGGTAGGACACACGGCTCTGGACCGTGGAACCGGGGTTCGAATCCCTGCTCCTCAGCTAATCGCGCCCGTAGCTCAATTGGATAGAGCATCTGGCTTCGGACCAGAGGGTTGGGGGTTCAAATCCCTCCGGGCGTATTTTTATTCCGATCAAACCATTTAAAGATAATTTTGCTAAAAAATTCGAAAAGGGCGCGTTCGTCTAGGGGTCAGGACGCCGGCCTCTCACGCCGGTAACACGGGTTCAAATCCCGTACGCGCTACCGAAGTTCAATGTGCGCCCGTAGCTCAATTGGATAGAGCGTCTGGCTACGGACCAGAAGGTTGGGAGTTCAAGTCTCTTCGGGCGTACTATTTTTTTGTGCCGAATTTATGCAAGTGCATGAAAAATTTATGGAAGAAGCCCTGCTGGAAGCCCAAAAAGCATTCCAGAAAAAGGAGGTTCCCATTGGGGCAATTGTGGTGGAAGCGGATCGAATCATTGGCAGGGGGCATAATCTTGTGGAAAGTATTCAAGACCCAATTGCCCACGCCGAGATTTTAGCTATCAATTCCGCCGCAACCGCCCAGGCATCGTGGCGATTAAATGAATGTACGCTTTATGTCACCGTAGAACCCTGTCCGATGTGTGCGGGCGCCATTCTTTTGTCGCGAATATCAACGGTTGTCTTTGGAGCCAGTGACCCAAGATTAGGTGCCTGTGGTTCAGTGTTTCATGTTTTGCCCAGTGCGGTATTAAACTCAGAGGTTCAAATTATCAGCGGAATCTGTGAGGAACGCTGTAAGAATTTATTACAAGCATTTTTTCAGGATTTAAGAAAAGAGAAGACTTAAAAATAAAGGAGAGGTGCCGGAGCTGGCTTAACGGGGCGGTCTCGAAAACCGTTGTACCTTCGGGTACCGGGGGTTCGAATCCCTCCCTCTCCGCCAAATAAATCACCAGGAGAGATGCCGGAGCTGGTTGAACGGGCACGATTGGAAATCGTGTGAGGGGCCAAAAGTTCCTCCGAGGGTTCGAATCCCTCTCTCTCCGCAGAATAACCAATGGGGCAGTAGCTCAGTTGGGAGAGCGCCAGAATCGCACTCTGGAGGCCGTGGGTTCAACTCCCATCTGCTCCACTTCAATTGACTTCGAACGATGACTTTCCGATTTCCGGAATTAGAACTGAATGGCTGTGCTAGACGGGGAACTAGCGGTGCCCTGTAACCTGCAACCCGCTATAGCAGGGTTTAATTCCTACTCTAAGGCTTACTCGTCCTTCATTTGTTATTCGTAAGTGATGTTGATAGTCCAAGACTCGCGCAATAGATGAAGTGCCCAACCCCGTCAGGACCGGAAGGTAGCAGCGGTAAGCATTGACTCTGTGTGCCGCGGGACCCCTTGGCTGGAGTTGGCTGCAAATGGCATTTAAGGAAAAGAGGGGTCGAAGGTGGGTGCACAGCCATTTTTTTATAATAATAAATAAAGGGGGACAGATGAAATAGTTGTTTTAAAAAATTTATAGGTGATAATGTTCTAAAATAGGATGGCATGAATGTCGTATTTGGTGTTAGCTCGAAAGTACCGGCCACTCGTTTTTGAAAACGTCTTCGGACAGGAACATGTTACCAGAACCCTTGAAAATGCCATAAAAACCGGGCGACTGGCGAATGCTTATCTGTTTTCGGGCCCTCGTGGCGTTGGAAAAACAACCGTTGCCCGAATTTTAGCCAAGGCAATCAATTGTGAACACGGTCCAACCACGACTCCCTGCAATCAATGTGATAACTGTAAAGAAATTACTGAGAGTCGTAGTCTGGATGTTTTCGAAATCGATGGTGCCTCCAATCGTGGTATTGATGAAGTACGCAATCTCCGCGAGAATTTACGTTACGCACCGAATAAGGGGAAATACAAAATCTACATCATTGATGAAGTGCACATGCTTACCGTAGAAGCATTCAATGCGCTGTTAAAAACATTAGAAGAACCTCCCAAAAGTGTTTTGTTCATCTTTGCCACCACCGAACCGCACAAAGTACCGGCAACAATTGCTTCGCGTTGTCAGCGTTTCAGTTTTAAACGAATTCCCATTAAAAAAATTATTCAGCAATTAGAAATTATTGCTAAAAACGAAAACATTCAAATTGACGCCGAGTCTTTGCAGGTCATTGCCAAAAAAGCCGACGGCGGGATGCGTGATGCGGAAAGCCTGTTAGACCAGGCATATTCTTATGCGGGCAATGTCATTAAGTACGAAAGTTTAATCGAACTCCTCGGTATTATTGACAACGAAATCTTTTTTAAGCTGACTGAATATATCCGTTCACGCGATGTCAAAGGCATCCTCCGACTGGTTGATACGGTTTTTATGGAAGGATATGATGCCGGAGAATTCTTGATTCACGCCGTAGAACATTTTCGAAATTTATTGGTGGCCCGAGTAACTAAATCTTCAAATCAGCTCGATGTTACCGAAACGTTGTCTCAACGATACCTGAAGGAAGCGGAATTATTTACCGAAGAAGATTTGTTGCGGTATATTAAAATCGCCACGGATACGGAGTACGCCATTAAACGGAGTGCCCAGCCCCGTCTGAAATTTGAATTTGCTTTGCTTAAAATGGTAAAAATGGAGACGACCCTCAATTTGGGGCAGTTACTGGAAAAGATTACGGGTCTTCAGGCGAATTTGAAAACGAGCCCGGTTCCCCCCCTTAAAAATCATACTTTGCTGAATGATCGCGGCGGAGAAAATTATTCGTCCGACTCCACTCGCTTAACAATCGAGCAACGAAAAAATCAGATCCTGAATTCTTTAACTGAAAGCAAGATGACGGCCGACAGCACCAGCGAAGATTCAAGTGAGACCGGCTCATCCCACACCAAACCGTCGATTACACTGGAACTGGTTAAACAACATTGGCCAGAGGTCATTGAACATATTAAACACAAGAAAGTCGCCCTAGGCGTTTTCGTTAATGAAGGAGTGCCAACCGCTGTTCACGAGAATGTTATTGACATTACTTTTGGGAAAGATAATGGTTTTCATATTAATACGATTAATAAAAACAAGCTCTTTATTGAAAATATTATTAAAACCGTCATTGGCGTACCCGTACGAATCAGGTGTTTAAAAGGGACGCTTCCTGCTCAACCAACTGAAAAAGTTGCCGTCGAAGAAACGAATACAAATACTGTTAATGAAGTGAAAGAAACGGAAATCAAGCCTTCAATTCTCGATGAAATTATCTCGGTTTTTGATGGCGAATATGTTTCCTGAGTCATGAAACCGGGAGGTCTCGGCATGTTGAAAGCGGCTCTCATTAAATTGTTACAGCAAATTGAAATGGCACAGAAAAAAGCGAATAAGGTTCAAAAAGAACTGGCGCACTATCAGGTGGAAGGCGCTGCCGGCGGTGGAATGGTCAAAGTTGTCGCCAATGCAAATAAGGAGATTCTCGAAATAAAATTTGATCCGGACACTTTTGATTCGGTTGACCGCGAAATGTTAGAAGAATTGACTCTTGCCGCCATTAATCAGGCGCTGGAAAAAGCCGGGATAAAAGCTCAGGAAGAATTACATAAAGCTTCGGAAAATGTGTTTGAGAATATTTCAGAAATACTCCGTATCCCCGGGCTGATGAATTAAGATATTCATTAAGGATTACAATTTCAAAGTCTTGAGATGCAGAACCAGATGATAAACCGGAGTGCAATCCCTTTATGGATTGCATCCGCCGTCGTGGACAGCTAAATACATTGTACCCCAATAAACTTCTTTAACCAACAAAGATATTAACTTATGCAATACCTCTCCGAAACGATTGAACGCGCAATCGAAGAATTTGTAAAATTACCAGGAATCGGTCGGAAGTCAGCCCAACGACTTGTTTTTCACCTGTTACGGCTGCCGAAAGAAAAGGTACTGAGCTTAACGGATGCGCTAATTGAAATTAAAGAAAAAGTTGTTTACTGTTCAATTTGCTACAACGTAACCGAAGCCGATCCCTGTTCAATCTGCAAAAGCGAAAATCGAGATAAATCCACGATTTGTATTGTCGAAGAAGCTAACGACATTTTGGCTTTTGAGAAAACAGGTAATTATCACGGTGTTTATCATGTTTTAGGAGGGGCGCTTTCCCCGCTCGATGCAATTGGGCCTGACGAATTGAGAATAAAAGAACTCATGCACCGGCTTGCGGGTGATGTTAAAGAAATAATAATCGCTACCAATCCCAATGCGGAAGGGGAAGCGACGGCCCTTTATCTTTCAAAATTGATTAAACCCTTATCGATCAAAATAACGCGGATTGCTCGGGGATTACCGGTGGGCACGGACCTGGAATACGCCGATGAAATAACTTTATCGCAAGCCCTCGAAGGACGAGTTATAATTTAAAAAATAGCTAGAAAAATCAGAGGTGGGGGAAGACTCACTGTTAAGAACTTTTTGACATTTCTTATTCTCTTCGTTTTCAAAGACGACCTTATCGCATTCAAATTATATCGATAGAAGGAACTATTTTTTAAAGCTAACGTTTTTTATTAAACCTAAAAAGCGGGTAGATGCCTATTGATTTTTATTTCCGGATGATTTATTTTTTAAGCCGCGGCATGAATGCTAAAACTTCCATAAAGATCCGGGAAGAGTGACCGTCCCGCGAACAGTGTTCGTTCACAGGAAAAACGCAATTCGTGCGCATTTCAGTCATTTCTGAGAGATTAAATGAACTTACCAAATCAGTTAACAATTCTTCGAATTCTGTTGACACCTCTTTTTGTTGTTTTTCTTTTTTCTCAAAACTTGATATTAAAGTATATTGCCCTGTTAATATTTTTGATTGCCACCTTAACTGACTGGTATGATGGTTACATTGCGCGTAAATACGGCGTGGTGACGATCTGGGGAAAATTTTTGGACCCCCTGGCAGACAAAATATTAGTTTCGTCAACCCTTTTTGCGCTTTATTTCTTGCACAAAGTCGAGTTGTGGATGACTTATATTATCGTTATCCGTGATTTTTTAATTACCGGATTACGCTCGTACGCCATGTTCCGCAAGCAGCCCGTGATTACGAGTCAGTTGGCCAAAATAAAAACCTTCACTCAGATGACGGTGGTTTATTTTATTCTTTTTCTTTATTTAATTGAAATTACCTATGATGAGCACTCAATCCTTATTCAATTTTTACATTTTTTGGAAAGCATCCGCTTCGTTTACTGGTTAATGCTTTTCATAACCGCTTTAACGGTTTTTACCGCGATCCAGTATTTTGTGGTGAATGGGCATCATCTAAAAAATATGATCGTGGATCTGGTTAATTTAATGAAGTCAACGCGGAGGCGCAATTGCGATTAATGGCGAAGATATTAGCGACCACCTTTGGCACCGGCTATTCACCGGTGGCACCGGGTACAATGGGAGCGCTTTTCATGCTGATTATTTATTATTTCATGCCACCCATTTCGACTTTAACGCTGGGAATAATCATTCTCATCATTTTCATAATCGGAGTCTGGGTCGCTTCAATAGCTGAAGCGGAACTGGGACACGATGCCAGCCAGATAAACATCGATGAGGTTTTAGGAATGTTAATTAACCTGTTTCTCTTTGAAAAAACAATCTTCAACCTTGTTGGCGCATTTATATTTTTCCGGTTGTTTGATATCCTCAAACCGTTTCCGGTAAATATTTCCCAAAAACTACCCCGTGGTTGGGGTGTCATGCTGGATGATGTATTAGCCGGAATTTATGGCAATTTTGCTCTCCGAATTATTATCCTGGCAAAAGACTTGGTGTTTTGAATTTAATGAAAAATAATCCACCGCTACTTATTCAATAACATAAAAATTAAATGATGAAAGCTGAAATTATTTCAATTGGGGATGAAATTTTAATTGGTCAAACCATCAACACCAATGCGAGCTATTTAAGTCGAAAATTAACGGCGCTGGGCCTGGAGGTGCAGTGGATTACAGTGGTTGGCGATAATTTCGAGGACTTGCAGACGGCATTGAAACTGGCATTTTCACGGGCAGATATTATTATTACCACCGGTGGATTGGGTCCCACTCACGATGACATTTCTAAAAAGGTGATTAGTGAGTATTTCAATGCCCGGCTCATCATGAATGACGCGGTATTAAAAAATGTGGAAAGGATATTCCGGAGGTTGGGACGACGCATCGATGCAGTTAATCGGGAGCAGGCTCTGGTTCCGGAGAATGCGCGGGTGTTGAGTAATCGCATCGGAACTGCGCCCGGTTTACTCATTGAACACGCGCCGCGCCGACTTTTTGTTTTGCCCGGCGTACCAATGGAAATGAAAGCCATCTTTGAAGACCACATTGAACCATTCCTGGCCAGCTTAAATACCGCCACATTTATTTCCCTCACAACAATCAACACCACTGGTATTTTTGAATCCAAGTTATTCAATTTGGTGAAAGATATTGTTTTTCAAATTCAGGACGAAGTAAAGGTGGCCTTTCTCCCTTCGCCTTCGGGAGTGAATATTCGATTATCCGTCCGGGGTACGGATAAAGCGTCGGTTGTGAATCGTCTTCAGGCGGCGAAAGCACTGTTTGAAAAACGATTGGGAAATAACATTTACGGTTACGACGAAGACGTCATCGAAAAGATTGTGGCTGAATTATTTCTGGCCAAAAAAATGACGGTGGCGCTGGTCGACGTGTATACCGGCGGAATATTGTCCAATCGGATTTTGGAAGTGACGAATGCGAACCAGTTCTTTAAAGGTGGCATTGTACTCCCGTTGAATCAATCCACGATTAACTTTGACTTGTTTAACAAACAAAGAAGGACCACTTCCCCTTTTAAACCACCCGAACAATGTGAATGGTTCGCCCAGCGAGTAAAAGAACATTTTAATGCCAGTCTGGGTCTGGCAATTGTCCCCGACGAAAAAAATAAGAATGATGTCTTGCAGATTTATTGCGCGGTCGCCGGCGATACTTTTGATAGGCTTGAAACTTACCCGCTCCGGATGGCGCGCACCGATAACAAAGAGCGGGTGGCCCAATTTACCTTAAACATGTTACGATTGCTTTTACAGAATCGTTAGGACTTTGATTTGGAGGAAACGATGAAAAGTTACCGGACATTGCTTCATTTGGGGGGAATCGCTGCCGTGAGCTACGGTGGCTTGGAGCTGGTCTCAGTAATCATTCAATTTATTGGGCTAAAATGGTCAATGGTCCAGGTAGGAGTCACTTCTCCCGATGAAGTCCTGGAAATTTATCAAAATGGTGGTTTTGGAATGGCGCTTTTTGTAAAGCTGATTAGCTTTATTTTTTTAGTACCGGCACTGGCCGGGTTGTTCGCCTATTTAAGCAATCAATCGAATGGACTTGCCCGAATTGGCTTTTATTATGGTCTTTTGGCTTATATTATTTGGGTCATGACAACTTTTCTACAAGCGGGATTGGTTCACTCGTTGGCGTTTCAAAGTGAGACTGCCAGCTTTGCCATGAAAAATGATGTTTTTCATATTAATCGAATCATTCAATTTTTGGTGGTTCCTAATGTCGTGCCCTATTTTTTATTTTTACTGTGTTGGGGCTGGACGTTTAAAAAGCTGGAAGAGACCCGCCACTGGCTGGTGGGAATTTTCTTTATGAGTACGGCTGGTTTGCTGGTGTTATTGCAATTATTCAAATTTTTAGAATATCAAACCACGAGTACCATCTTTTTCATGTTGGCCGTAATTACTGAAGCAATTGGCTTTATGATTGTGGGTACCGTCATTTTTAACAAAGCGAATGAGCAACTCACTGAGGCTGCTTATTAAAGGGCAGGGATGAAGGAGGTAGCTTAATAAGAATAATTCCGTCGCTTTTATTTCAATAAGGAGGGAAAGTATGGTTGGGTTGATTTCCCCCTGGATTGCGTTGATGGGAATTCCTGTTTGTATTATTTTTCTGGCAATTATCCTCGCTATTTTTACAAAAAAACAAAGGTGAATAAATGGAAAATAGTCAGCTTTTCGATGTCTCATTTAATAGCGGTACTCTGTTTTCGTTTATTGCCTACTATCTTTTATTAATTTCAATTGGAATTTATTCGGCGCGTTTTTCTTCGACAGGAATAACCGAATTTTTTCTGGGTGGCCGTCAGATGAAACGGTTTGTGGTCGCTCTGAGTGCGGTTGTGTCTGGACGAAGTGCCTGGTTGATACTTGGGGTGAGCGGAATGGCTTATTCCCGTGGCGTCTCGGCCATTTGGGCGGTGGTGGGTTATATTTTGGTAGAGTTATTTTTATTCATTTTCGTCGCCGGTCGACTTCGGACAGAAACCGAGCAGCTTCAGAGTATTACCATTCCGGATTATCTGGAGACCCGGTTCAACGATCGTTCCGGAATATTACGGATTGTATCGGTTTTTATTATCTTAATTTTTATGGTCGCTTATGTGGCGGCCCAATTCAGTGGGGGTGGGAAGGCTTTTCACGCCAGTTTCGATATGCCCTACGCCTGGGGAATTGCACTAACCACAGGAATTGTTCTGGTTTATACGATTCTCGGCGGTTTCTTTGCCGTCTCGGTGATTGATATGATTCAGGCCATCTGTATGATCCTGGCATTGGTGATTTTGCCGGCAGTTGCCATTATTGAATTCGGCGGATTCAATTTAATGTTAAGCGCATTGAACCAACTCAGGCCAGATTTATTAGACCCAATGGCTTTAACTGCCGGTGCATTTATTGGTTTTATTGGCATTGGCCTGGGCTCTCCGGGTAATCCCCACATTCTGGTGCGCTATATGTCGATTGATGATCCGGCTCAATTAAGAATTTCTGCCGTAATTGGCACCATCTGGAATGTGGTCATGGCCTGGGGTGCCATTTATATTGGCTTAATTGGCCGGGCACTGTACCCCACTCAACAGTTATTACCCGGCGCTGACACCGAACAGCTTTATCCCTTCTTGGCCCAAAATCACCTGCATCCACTTTTATTTGGGCTGGTCTTAGCATCAATTTTTGCTGCGATTATGTCCACGGCTGATTCGCAGTTACTCGTGGCTGCTTCGGCAGTGGTGCGGGACATTTATCAAAATCTCATTAAGAAAAATGTTGAGTTACCCCAGCAGCGGCTGGTCTTTTTCAGCCGGATTGCCATTTTGGTGCTGGTTGTGGTGGCGTTGCTGTTAGCAATTACGGCTGAGAAATTAATTTTCTGGTTGGTTCTCTTTGCCTGGGGTGGTTTAGGGGCTTCACTTGGCCCGGCCATTTTATTAACCCTTTTCTGGAAGAAGACCACCAAATGGGGCGTTCTGGCCGGACTGGTTACGGGTACGCTGATCGTTGTCATCTGGAATCAGGTGGCCGGACTTAAAAATATCGTTTATGAATTGATTCCGGCATTTTTCGTGTCGATGTTAATGGTAGTCATTGTTAGCCTTTGCACTCGAAACTCCAATTAGTGGTGACCGAGAAGAAAACGAAGTATTGGAAAAAAGTTCGGTGGGTGTTTATCATATTATCAGGAAGTCTGATTTTTTGGTACCTGGTGAGCCTTCACGATGAACTCCCGACAAATAAGCCCAAAGATATCATTCGTCTGGCCAGCGTGAATGCGGATTGTCTGAATGATGACATCCCGGCTCTGGTCAGCGCGTTGGAGCATTTACAGGCGGATGTTCTGGTACTGCTTGAGTGGCAAGGGAAGAATCCACCCCTCAATAAATTAAAAGGAATGCGCCCGATAATAAGTGCGCTTCGCGGCTACCAGGGAATTGTTGTCCTGGTTAATAATAATTTAGACGCCCAGGTGAAGGCTGAAGTATTTTATAGCCGGATCAAAGCCAATACTTCCTGTCGAATACCCATGGCGGCGATTCGGCTAAGCCAGGACGAATTTTCTTTCTCGATAGTAGGCATTCATATTCCACCACCTCATATTCGTGGTTGTCGGCAATTTACCGAGCCGACATTAAATGAAATTGCCGATTTCATCGAGGATGGGCGATTAAAGGTGCCGGTTAAATCTGCCCAAAGGAATGATCCCGTGGTCGTGATGGGTGATTTTAATGTTCACCCCTTAAACTCAGCCGTCAGAAAATTCAAAGCTCTGGGGATGATTGATGCGATTGGACAGAAACCGATAAAATTCAATCCCACCTGGCCGGCCCGTTTTCCTGTTATCAGTCAGTTGCACGGATTGCCATTTTTGCCCCTGTTTCGCATTGATTTTATTATGGTTTCAAAATATTTAAAAATTATCCAGGCCTGGTGTGTTCCGATTCCAGGCTCGGATCATCGGGGGGTGGTGAGCGATATTAAATTGAATTAAAATGAAATACAAGCGGTTCTTTGAAATATGGACTGCAAATTGAGGTAGATTATTAATATCTTTTATTGATTCTAAATCGGAGCGGCACATTTTATGCAATGCTTCAGCGGCTTTTGGGTGATGTAGCGTTTACAAAATAATGGTTTTTATAGCATTAAGCGCTAATAATAATTGAATTGTAATGGTATATTTTTTAAACGAGTACCAAAATGTAACCGATTGGTAAAGACCCGTTTGTAAAAACAAGTAGAAAAAATCATAAAATACGAGTTTTAACAATTCTTTAATAACAAAAATCTTGATTTTTTTTTCTTTATTTAATACATTAAGCCGTTTAAATTTTAAGAACTCAACCAGAATATGAAGCGAAATCTGTTTTTAACCAGGCTCAGAGAACAAATACTCTTACTCGATAGCCCAGAGGGAAGATTAATTCAGTCAAACTGGCTGAAAACAGGTCAACTGCCGGAAGTATTGAACCTTGAGAAGCCCGATTTAATTTTTAACATTCATCGTGAGTCAATAAAGGCCGGGGCTGACATTATTGGTGCGAACACCTCCGCGGCGAATCGTTATCAATTAGCCAGATTCAGATTAGAAAAAAAAATCCGCCTGATTAATTTACAGGGTGTGGAAATCGCTCGTAAAGCTTCGAACGGGAGGACGCTCATCGCGGCTGAGATTGGTCCAATTGGGGAATATCTTGAACCAGTGGGAACACTTACTTTTCGGCAGGCACTGGACATTTTTCGGGAACAGGTGGTGGCGCTCTGTGAAGGCAAGCCTGACTTAATGCTTGTCAAAAATATTAGCGAACTCCGTGAATTCAGAGCCGCCTTAATCGCCTGTCGAGAAATTTTTCATGGGCCACTCATCGCCCGGATGCTATTTAATGGTGACGGTAGAACCAAAACCGGAACCGATGTCATCACTTCACTGGTTATTGCGCGTGCGCTTGGTGTAGATGTTGGTGGCGCCGCCTGTTACCAACCAGACAACGGTTTAAATTTAGTAAAGACGATGTTAACTGCCAATCTTTTACCGTTATCAATCGCTTTCGAAAGTGCTGAAGCAGGAGTACCTGCCACCAATGAAAAGCCGTTTTCTCCCGAACAAATGGGCGAGCTCGCGGTTCAATTCGTTGAAGCGGGTGTTTCATTAATTGGTGGTGGTAGTGGAATGACGGCTGAAGATATGAAAGAGATTGCTCTCCGTATTAACCATCGTAAGCCTTCACGCCATTTGGCACGACCCAGAGCATCCCTCGCCACTCGGTGTCGAGCCATTTTTATCACCCCTGCCAGTCCGACCATTTTTATCGGTGACCGAATCAATACCCGGCGATGTCCGGAAATTCTGCTGGCCATCAAAAAAAATCAATTTGAGCCTATTCTTCAGGCCGCTCGGAAACAGGTTAAATTGGGAACACAAATTCTGGAAATTAATTTAACCGGTCAGGGCATTAATGAAGCTGATGCCGTTGCCAAATGTATCAGCGTCATCCAACACAAGACGGATGTTGTTTTTTGTTTAAACTCTGCGAATCCTGAAGTCCTGAAAACTGGATTGGAGACAATTGCCGGAAAAGCATTCATTAACGCGGTCACCGGCGGTGAAAAACGATTGTGCGCTATTTTGCCATTGGCAGCCAAATATGGAGCGGCTACCATTGTTTCACCTGCTTGTGAAAAGGATGTTCAGAAATCATTTAAGAAGTGGGCCAAACAGATTGCGCGAATTTTAAGCGTAGCTCATGATTTTGGAATCGAGAAAACCGACATTTGCATTGATTGCACCGGCGATTTTCATCAAGCAAATCCCGTTCAATTAAAAGAAGTATTAAAACGGCTGGTGTATGTCCGACAACGATTGCGTCTGAAAACCACCGTCGGGATTAATCAAATCTTACCGGAACGCCGCAGCAACTCATTGTTGGTCTCCACATTTTTGACAATGGCATTAAGTCTGGGTCTGGACCTGCCGCTACTCAATCCGTATCAGGCAGTTAATCGGCAGACCATTGCGGCATTTAATTTATTAATGAAGCAAAACCAGCGGAATCGATCAGCTTTATTTGACACCACGATTGCCAATTCCGGATAAATTCGAAATGAACGATTATGATGATAAGCCAGGATGATTAAAATATTGAACCATTAGGAGAAGTATGATGTATATTGTGATTATGGCAGGAGGCGTCGGTACTCGATTCTGGCCAAAGAGTCGAGCCCAACGACCGAAGCAATTGCTAAATATTGTTGGCGATAAAACGATGATTCAAGCCTCTGTGGCTCGACTGGGCTCAATGGTAACTTCTGATAATTTGTATATTGTAGCGACTCAATGGCAAAAAGAAGGGATTTTACAAAATTTACCGATTCTGAAAGAAGATAATTTAATACTTGAACCAAAAGGAAAAAATACCGCCCCGTGTATTGGACTGGCCAGTCTTTATTTACGACGAATAAATCCCAGAGATGTGATGCTGATTCTGCCGGCTGATCATCTTATTCAGGAAGAAGAGCAATTTCGGAAGACGATATTAGAGGCGGCCCAGATTGCTCAAAAAGGGAACCTGTTGGTCACGATAGGCATCAAACCTACCTACCCCGCCACGGGATATGGGTATATTCAATTTAATAGTGCCCTTGAGGCTGATCAAGGCATTCAAGCTTTTAGTGTGAAAACATTTGCCGAAAAACCAGATTTAAAAACGGCGGAACGCTTTCTGGAAAGTGGTGACTTTTTATGGAATAGCGGTATTTTCCTGTGGAAAGTTGAAACGATTTTACAAGCCATTGAAAAATATATGCCTGAGCTGTATGAGAGTCTATTAGAAATTGATAGCGCCATTGGAACACCTCAGGAACTCGAGGTAATTCAGAGGGTTTACTGTCAAATTAAAGGTATTTCCATTGATTACGGCATCATGGAACAAGCTCAGAATGTAAGTGTATTACCCGGTGATTTTGGCTGGAATGATGTGGGAAGTTGGGAAGAAGTGTATAAAATTAGCCCCAAAGATAAAAAAGGGAATGTGATTCGAGGGAATCACATTTTGAAGGATGTCAGTAATTGCCTCATTGATTCACCGGATAAATTAGTGGCTGCCATTGGAATTGAAAATCTGGTGATTGTTGATACGGGGGATGCTTTGCTTGTCTGTCGGAAGGACCGTGCCCAGCAAGTTAAAGATATTGTTGAAATAATGAAGCGAAAAAAATTTGACGAGCTCTTATGAAGACAGCCGAAGTATTAGAACACTTAGAAAAATTAAGTCAAAATTTGGCTATTGATTTACGCTATGAAAAAGGGGATTTTAAAGGGGGGCTTTGTCGGGTGAAAGATCAACGGATTTTGATTATTAACTCGAAGTTGCCGGACGAAGAAAAAATAAAAATTTTCCTGAGCGAATTGGGACAGCTTGATCTGCAAAATACCTACGTTCTTCCGGTTATTCGAGAATTGATTGAGGAGCAAGCCGAAAATACATAATCCTCCGCCACTCAGTAAACACCAGAAATTTGATTGACCGGTCTAAGGTGCTCAAACAGCTTAATTTTTTATAATACAGGGAGGCTCATTTTATGGAAGCAAAAGATTTACTCAATTATTTCAATGAGAAATTATTTATTTCCGATCTCAAGGCTACCACCAAGGAGGAGGCGTTAATCGAAATCGTAACTGAGTTTGAAAAACTGCATCTGATTAAAACGAAAGATATTTTACTTGAAATGTTAAGACAACGGGAAGCCCTCGGTACCACTGGTATTGGGAAGGGGATTGCCATTCCGCATGGACGAACCACTGTTGTCAAAGATGTAATGATTGCTTTCGCAAAATCAAATGCAGGATTAGACTATAGCTCGATGGATGACCAACCGGTTCATTTAATATTTATGGTGATTGCCCCGCCCGTTGAAGAGAGTAATAAATATTTACCGGTTTTGGGGAAACTCGTGGAAGTATTAAACAATCATTCAACCCGCGAAAAAATTATGGCTGTTAAAACCTACGATGAACTTATTAAATGTATGAGTGAGGTATAAGCATGGTTAAGAAAGTTCTCGAGCAACTGGTGGCGCTTCAGGATCTGGACATGATGATTAGCGAACTGGAAGAGGTTGAAAAATTAGGATTTGAAATTAACGGGCGACAAAATCTCGAAGAGGCGCGGACTGAGCTCGTTAATAAAATCAGTCGGCCTTTGCTCTATTCTTATGAGAAGCTCAAAAAACGATATAAGCGTGCCATTGTCCCCGTTCAAAACAATGTTTGTCTGGGCTGCTTTCAGCGAGTACCGACATCGTTGTCGGTAAGGGGAAGGGATGATACAGCCGTTTATACGTGTGAAGGGTGTGGGCGAATTCTTTATTGGTTGGAATAATTATCAAGAAAATCAACTGGCAACGATTCGAAGCCTTTTGTACGCTCTTCAAATCAATTGCCAGATTGATTGAGTGATTAGAGCGAAATTTGGTACATCCGATAAGTTTTATAAACGTGGGCGCCCATTAATTGGGCGGCGCGATTCATCATTTTATTGTTTTCCAGAATCCAGGAAAACTCACCCCATTTATAGCCTTTCCTGGTTCCCCGCCGAAAGGTCTCCCAATAGAAGATGGCATCAATTCCCCTTATTTTTTGATACTCAGGAATAACTCCCATAATAATGACCCGTAAACCGTCAACCTTGCGTGACCGCCATAATATCTTAAAAATCCCGAACGGAAATAATCGGCCATTGGCGGCTTTAATGGCCTGGTTCAAATCCGGAACAGCTAATGAAAAGCCAACGGGTTCCCCATTGTCCTCAGCCATATAAACAATGTCCGGATCCACCGCTGGTTTTAATTCTTTCGCCAGGTGTTTAATTTCATTCTCGGTGAGGGGCACAAAACCCCAGTTAGGAGACCAGGCAGAATTATAAACCTTTTTAACCTTTTCGACTTCATTCCAGAAATCTTTTAAATTAATCGAGCGGACCGTAATTTTTGAATTTTGTTTTATTTTTTTGGCTATCTGGACCAGCCGCTCCGGAAATCCTTTGGATGAGGCAAGATAATAAGCATACAGGTCCATTGCCTTCTGAAAGCCGTATTGCTCGACCAAATCAATATAATAGCGTGGATTATAAGTCATCATGATCACCGGACTACTGTCAAAACCGTCAATAAGGAGCCCACAGGTGTCATTTTGGGAAAAGTTCGCCGGCCCGCGCAGCGCTGTGAGACCTTTTTTGCGACACCAGTCGGCGGCGGTGTCAAAGAGCCGGCTGGCGACTTCAGGCTCATTAATTGATTCGAAGAAGCCAAAAAAACCAATTGGTTCGTTGTGGACCTGAATATGCCGATTGTTTTTAATCGCCGCGATTCTTCCGACGGTGGTTCCGGCTTTTCGGGCCAGAAAAAAATCAACTTCTGAATGCTCGAAAAAGGGATGTTTTCGAGGATTCATCATTTTTTTCATATCGATAATAAGCGGCGGAACCCAATAGGGGTCATTTTTATAAATCTTCCAGGGGAATTTAATAAATTCTCGTTGCTGTTTTTTTGAAGTAACGGGTATGATTTCAATTGAATTCGCTGACATACTTCTCCCTCCTAATTGAGTGGAATAAAGTTCGTCTTACAGACCCTGTTTATTTCAAGTTTTTTTAAGAAATGATTCCAAATTTTTTCCCGACTTTCTCGAAAATATCAATCACCCGATCGAGAAGGTCTTCGGTTTGGGTGGCCATATAACTGGTTCGAATGAGTCCTTTGCCCGGTTCTACGGCAGGAGGAATGGCCGGATTGGTAAAGATTCCGTAGTCAAACAGTATTCGCCAGAACTGAAAGGTTTTCATTTCATCGCCAATTAACAACGGGATAATGGCTGATTCGCTGTTTAACGTGTTGTAACCCATTTCATTAAAGGCTTTTTTCATTTTTCGAATATTACGCCAGAGCAGATCCACGCGCTCGGGTTCGCTTTCCAGAATATCGAGGGCAGCCAGCACCGTTCCCACGGCCGAGGGGGGAGGACTGGCCGAGAAGATAAACGCCCGGGCATGATGCTTAATGTAGTGAATCACCGGTTCATCGCCGACAATAAATCCTCCCAGCGACGCCAAAGATTTACTGAAGGTGCCCATGGTAATCCCAACCTGTTTTTCCAGATTAAAATGAGAGGCGGTCCCGCGCCCACCTTTCCCCAGGACACCAATTGAATGAGCATCGTCAACCATGACTTGAGCGCCGTATTTCTGCGCTGATTCGACTAAGGGTGGTAAGTCAATGACATCGCCTTCCATACTGAACACGCCATCGACAACGATTAGCTTACCCGCATTATGATTGTGATCGGAATTTTTTAGTAGGCGGTCCAAATCGGCCATATCATTGTGTTTGAATTTCAAGGTTCGACCAAACGACAGTCGACAACCATCGACAATACTGGCGTGATTTTGTCGATCGGCGAAGACAATATCATCTTTGCCAACGAGGGTAGAAATCGTTCCCTGATTCGTCTGAAAGCCGGTAGAGAAAACCAACGCCGCTTCTCGCCCCATAAAATTAGCCAGCCGTTCTTCGAGTTCTTCGTGAATGGTTAATGTCCCATTCAAAAAGCGTGAGCCGGTACAACCTGAACCATATTCACGCGTAGCCTTAATCGCCGCTTCTTTGACCTGCGGATGTTGTGTTAAACCCAGATAATTGTTGGAACCGAGCATAATGAGTTTTCGGCCATCAATCATCACTTCAGCGCTGGCGCCGGAACCAATTGCTCTGAAATACGGATAAATCCCCATTGCCATTACTTCTTTCGCGCGAGTGAACTTATAACATTTTTCAAACAAGTCCATCTTCCGTCTCCTCCAAAGATTGAATATCAAATAGGTAAAATTTTTAAAAAACAATATAGAAAGATTTAAATAAAATGCAAGTTATAAAATTACAAGGGCGAAACTTATTATCCTCGGAATTTCACAATTTAATAATTTAAAACTGATATTGCATATTAATAAAAACTTTTGTATTATGGTGCAACAACAAAAATATTAAATTTTCAAATATTTTCTGGCCGAAAAAATACAACAGGATTCTACGCTTATGAAAGTACTGGTTACCGGTGGTAATGGCTTTATTGGGAGCTTCTTAATCGAACAGTTGATCGAACGGGGCTGGCAGGTCCGCGTTTTAATTCGAAAAACAAGTAACTTGCAGTGGATTCACCATTTACCAATCGAATATGTATTCGGCGATTTGTTGACAGCGGACGCCTTAATCCCCGCGGTCGAAGGGATTGATATTATGGTTCATTTAGGTGGTTTAACCAAAGCCCGTCTGGAAAAGGATTATTTCAACGTGAATGCAATAGGTACTCAAAATTTGCTCAATGCCTGTTTACAGGTTAATTCTGATCTACAGAAATTTATATTTATTTCCAGCCTGGCGGCGGCTGGGCCAGCGGCGTATCAGCAGCCTGTTTCCGAATCACAGCCGCCGAATCCCCTCACCCCTTATGGCAGAAGTAAAGCCGAAGCCGAGAAGATTACCCTCAGTTTTCAGAATAAGCTACCGGTAACAATTATTCGGCCGCCGGCCGTTTACGGACCACGCGATACCGAGGTATATGAAATTTTTAAATATGTGAAAATGGGAATAAAACCACGAATTGCCGGGCCGGAACGATTAATCAGTATTATTCATGTCCGTGATCTGGTTGCCGGCATTCTTCTGGCCGCCCAGAAAGAAATTCCGCTGGGAAAGATTTATTTTTTAGCGGGAGAAGGTTATTATTCGTGGGAAGTCATCACGGATACGATTGAAAAAGCGTTAGGCAAGAAAGCCTTCAGAATTACTTTGCCGCTGTTTGTATTCGATCTGGCGGCGTTTTTTTGTGAAGGTTTGGCCGCATTCACCAGAAAGGCAGCACTAATTAATCGTTATAAAGTGTTAGAAATGAAACAACTATATTGGACGTGTGATTTTTCCAGGGCACAAAAGGAATTAGATTTTCAACCCCGGGTAACGCTTCAGGAGGGAATTCACGAAACCGTTGAATGGTATCAGCAGGCAGGATGGCTTTAAGCCAGGAGGAGAGAATTATTCCAGGAGCTCTAATCTTCTCAAAACAGCTTCCGCCCGAAATACTTCCTGGGCGGGTACCATGATTTTTATTTCATTGATCAAATGTCCATCATATTCACCCGATGCCCGGAATAGCGTAAAATTCGGGCCTCCAACCGAGATGGGACTGGCTTTTCGCACAAATCGAAAGGGGTGGAGCTCCGCTTGTTCGAGGCAATTTAAAATATACTCGGCGTGATTCTCATCGCTGGTACCAACCACGCGAACCATTCCTTCGTAAATTTCATAAGTGGCATGATCCTGGCACAGAAAAATGTCGTTAATCCAATCTCCACACGCCGCGCAATATGGCTCACAACAAATAATACAGGCCGCCTTCGCTGATTCATCCGGATGAATCCGACAATAAACTTTGTCTTCAAATAAACTGCCACAGTCAGGACAAAATTCATCATCTTCATAAACCTGATTTTTACAGTGACTACAGGTTAAATTGGGATTTACAATACGTGTCATGCAAGGCATCCTTCTTTGTTTGAGGGGAATTTTTTATAGGCTTTTATCCGCTTGTCACAATTTTTAAGATAATTTTTTTTACTCCGAAAGAACCCGGAGGTTTCGACGTTTTTATCGTACGGGCACTGAGTATTATCCTGATTGGTAGGCGCACTAAAATTGCCTGAAGGCAACCGTTGTGGTGACAGATGACGGTTGGGTTGTTATACTAAAGGTGAAAGTGATTTAGCCTGGATTATTCATAAATTTTTGCCCCGAAGGCACTAAGTCACAAAGAAAATAAATAATTAGAGAGGATTGTCATGGGTGCAAACTAATAATTTCAGCAAAATGTTACATTAAAAATAAATGCGTAAATTCCTTTCTCTGGCAGAATAATTAATGGCAAAATAATTTTTATTAAAATTTAACCTAATTAATAACTGTGAGTTAATGACAAAGGATATTTGTCTGACGCTAATTTTATTGATCTTAAAAATCACTAAGTTAATAGCTTTCTTATGCAATTTTATCTTTTAATTATTCTGCCAATAATCATTCTGCCATTTTAGAAATTATTTTAAAACGAGATTGTGTCTCTATCTTTATAAAAAGCATTCAATTATAATTT
>Ga0180438_10001573_pt1 | contig 40275 bp, 27 predicted proteins | sample SS_ome_12_FD_132455 | JGI IMG/M metagenome (GOLD analysis project Ga0180438, IMG submission 132455) | Hypersaline lake sediment archaeal communities from the Salton Sea, California, USA - SS_3_D_2 metaG | ecosystem: Environmental > Aquatic > Non-marine Saline and Alkaline > Hypersaline >... | reverse complement strand
GCGCCCTGTAGGAGGTGACCCCCGTCGCCGATTGGCATCGCCCGCGGTTCGGTCGGCGTCTGGAGACGCCTCCTACCGTCGTTTTTCAACTCCTCAGCCCGGCTGACGGCGGGTCGCCGCCGCCGGCTGTTGCGTCACGGGCCGGCGACCGGACATACTGTTCTCGACGCTCTCACACGGCTGTGACAGCGGAACCGCGAACGCGGGCATCGACGAGCGCCGGGAAAGGCCGAGCAATGCCGGCTCGTCTGAGGCCCGCTCACCACGACATGGGAGAACGCCATGCACCGACCAACGCTTGCTCTCGCCGTCGGGCTGGGGGTGCTGACCGCCTCTCTGGCTGCCGGGGGGGAGTTTGTCGTCGACGTCCGCGACTGCGGGGCGGTGGGCGACGGCAAGACGACGTGCACCACAGCGCTCCAGGAGGCGGTCGAACGGTGTGCCGCTCAGGGCAAGGGCACTGTCCGCGTGCCGGCGGGCACCTGGCTTAGCGGCACGGTCTACCTGCGAAGCAACGTGACCGTCGTGCTCCAGAAGGGCTGCACATTGCTGGGAAGTCGCAGGCACGAGGACTACGCCGGCCCGCCGGCTGCGGCCCGTTCCGGCGACGAGAAGTCCGACTTCCGCTACGCCGCCGTCCTGGCCGGCCGGGACCTCGAGAACGTCGCCATCCGCGGCGAGGGGACAATCGACGGCCAAGGGGACGCCTTCCGCGACAAGTCCAAGCTGCGGCCCAAGAACATCTACTTGCAGCGGTGTCGCAACGTCACAATCGAGGGCGTCCGCCTGCGGAACGCAGGTTGCTGGATGCAGCACTATCGCCACTGCCAGCGACTCACGATCCGCGGCATCGACGTCTTCAACCACGTCGCCTTCAACAACGACGGGCTCAACGTGGATAGCTGCCGGGACGTGCTCATCGAGAACTGCCGGGTCGACTCCGACGACGACGGGATCGTGCTGAAGAGCCTCTCGCTCGACCCCTGCCGGAACGTGGTCATTCGCGGCTGCACCGTGAGCAGCCACTGCAACGGGATCAAGATGGGCACCGAATCGGGCGGCGGCTTCCAGGACGTCGAGGTGACCGACTGCACGATCCACTCGCCGCGAGAGTCGGAGAAGATCTACGGGCGCCAGCGGGGCCTGGCCGGGATCGCCCTGGAGATCGTCGACGGCGGCACGCTTCAGAACGTGACGGTCGCGGAGGTCCGCATCGAGGGGGTGAGCGTGCCCTTGTTCCTGCGCCTGGGCAACCGGGCACGGTCCTACGTGAAGGGCGCCGAGAAGCCGGGCGTGGGGACCTTTCGCACCGTGGTGCTGCGCAACGTCACCGCGGAGAACACCTCGGAGATCGGCTGCTCGATCACCGGGCTCCCCGGACATCCGATCCGGGACGTCCGGCTGGAGAACCTCAAGCTCGGCTTCGACGGGGGCGGAACCAGGGAGCTGGCATCGCGGGCCGTTCCCGAAAGGCCGGAGAGCTACCCGGAGAGCACGATGTTCGGCACACTGCCGGCCTACGGGTTCTACTGCCGTCACGTCGAAGGGCTGGCGTTTCGGAACGTCGAGCTTCGCACGAGCCGTCCCGATCTGCGCCATGCCATGGTCTTCGACGACGTGAAGCAGGTGGAGATCGACTCCCTGGAGGCCGACGGTGTCGAGGGCGCTGCGGCCACGCTTCGCTTCGTCCAGGTTGACGGGGCCGTGATCCGCCGGTCGACCGCCCCCAAGGCGGCCGACCGGTTCCTGCGCCTGGAGGGGGACCGTACTCGCGAGATCGTGCTGGAAGAGAACGACGTGGCCCGGGCCGCAAAGGCCGTGGAGTTTGGGCCGGGTGTTTCCAAACAGGCGGTCTCCTCCGATTGAACCGATGGTGCCCTGCTGAGCAGCAAAGGAGAGCGACAGCACACGGGGATCTTCCGCCCGGTCTCCAAACCGGCCCCTGTCAGGAGATTTGCATCTGACCCGAGCCGACGATATGCTGACGCGCATTCGAACCCGGGTGCAAGAAGAAGGAGAAGGAGATGATCCGAGCCGTCGCAGCCAGTCTGGTAGCGGCCGTGTTTCCGAGCCTCTTGGCGACGGCCGCCCCGCCGACGCCGATCACGGACCTGCAACTCAAGGAGCCCTCGGGAGTCTCTCGCCGGGCGTTTCCGGTGACGACCGGCGTGCCGTTGCCGGAAGGTGCGCTCGAAGAAGCCGGCGAAGCCGTGTTGCTCGATGCGGACGGCAAGCCCGTCCCCGCCCGGTTCGAGGTCCTCAGCCGCTGGATACCGGGCGACCGGTCCGTCCGATGGCTGCTGGTGGATACCCAGGCAAGTCTCGAGCCGGGCGAACTGGCCACGTTCACCCTGGCCAAGGGAGACGGGCCCGGCGTGCGGCATACGTCACTTCGCGCGCAGCAGACCGAGAACGCCGTAACGATAACCACCGGGCCGTTGCGATTTCGCATCGACCGCAACGAAGGATTCCGCCTGCTGAGCGCCGCCTGGCTCGACGTGAACGCCGACGGCCGCTTTGACGAAGGCGAGCAAGTCGTCAAGCCCGCGCCGGAAGACGGCCCAGCCATCCTGGAAGCGAGCACCGGCCGGTGGCACCGTACTGCTAACGTCCCGCCGAAGGAGGTTTCCATCGAGACGAGCGGGCCGTTGCGGGTCGTGCTCCGCGTCGACGGCACCCACGTCGCCAACGACGGCGGCTGCTACGACTACACCTGCCGCATCCACGCCTACGCCGGCAAGCCCTTCGTCAAAGTGCAGTACACGGTGAAAAGCCTCCGCTTCGAGGTCCCGTTTCGCGCCTGGGCGATCACCGACGGGCTGCTGGCAACCACCTTGAACTTGTCCGCAAACAACACGTACACGTTCGGCCACGGCGGCGAATCCGTGGGCGGTGAGCTCGCCCGGGGAAAAGCCGCGAGGCTGACCCAGTCCGAACCGGGAACGTACCGGATCGACGTCGACGGGAAGGAATTGTGCTCGGGCGAAGAGGCTCCCGGTTGGGCCGACCTGAGCGACGGCCGCTTGGGTGTGACCGTCGGCCTGCTCGACTTCGCGATGCAGTACCCCAAGGCGATCGAGGCGAAAGACAACCGGCTGACGGTCTCTCTGCTGTCGCCGCGGGTCGGAAAGACGAGCTTCATCGAGATCGGCTGCGCCAAGACACACGATCTGATTTACCATTTTCACGCCGGGGCGGTGGATGCTGACACGGCTCAGGAGTTGCTCACGGCCGTCCAGGAGCCGGCCCACCTGCTGCCGCCGACCGAATGGGTGTCGAAAAGCAGGGCCTGGGCGATGGACCTCTGCGTGCCGGACCAGCCGCGAACGTACGAGCGGAGCGATCCCCGGCCGTACGACGCCGAGCGTTTCGCCGGCTGGGACCGTTTCGGCGCCTATTGGGAGAAGGGCGGCCTGAACTGCGGCGGCTACCACAGCAACATGGATACGGTGATGGGCCGCTACGTCCAGACCGGCGACTACACCGTCTTCCGCCGCTGGGCCCCGCGCGGGCGGGCCATGGTCGAATATACACCGTGGAGCCCCGAGGGTTTTCACTTCACCCCCGGCACGGTCCAGCACACGAACAAGGCCAACGGCGGCTTCCCCATGATCCCCGTCAACACGCTGACCGGCACCACGGCCTTTACTCCGGAAGAGTACGAGCTCTACCGCTTTTTCGTCGCCCGCGATCGGCACTGGCCGTACTACAAGGAGGAGGAATACGTCAAACCGTGCGACGGCTACGTGGAGGGGCGATTCGGCCGGCCCGACTCCGGCCACTTCGGCATCTTCCCCGTGACCGAGACGTATCTGCTCACCGGCGATCCCGTGCTTCGCGAGGGGCTAAAGCGGATGCTCGAGGTGATGAAGTTCCAGATCAGCCACCGCCAGGGCCACTGTCCGGCGGCGAGCTACGGTGCTCGCTATCAGGGATGGTATCAGCTCGGGCTTGCGCAGATCTACGCCTGCACGGGCGACGAGACGATCCTGCCCTACCTGGCGCTGACCGGCCCGCCCACGCTCGAGCGCCTCCGCGAGAAGCCCCGCGGCTGGTACGGCAACTCGGGCGGCGAGAAGCTCTTCATGGTCAGCGGGCTGATCGGAGGGCTTTGCAACAACTGGCTCTTGACAGGCAATGAGGACGCGCGGGACTCGATCATCGCGCTCTGCGACTGGGCCGTCCACTTCGGCGAGTACATCCCCAAGGACCGGGGCGGCACAGGCTTCCCGTACTTCTGGGAGCCAGAAAACCCTAAGGGCTGGCATGGCAAGGGGCAACTCCACCCGCGGCGGCTGATCCCCTTCGCCTACGGCTATCGCGTCACCGGGCGAAAGGACATCTTCGATCTGGGGGCGGATTTGGCGTCGTTCGATGACCAGCCCCATCACGGCGCGTACCAGGCGTGGTACACACTGGTTCAACAACCGAAGACGGACACGACTCCGCCGGCGCCGGTGCGCGACCTCGACGTTCGAGTGCTGGGCGACGGCGCGGTCGAAGTCCGTTTCACCGCACCCGGCGACGACGGGGAAAAAGGCACCGCCGCCGAGTACCAACTGAAGTGGTCGACCGTGCCCCTCGTGGAAGTCATCCAATGGCCGCAACAGAAGGATACTCACCGCGCGTTCTGGTGGGGGCAAAACGTGACTAACGAACCCGGGCCCGTGCCCGCCGGGCAGACCGTGCGGTTCCGAATCGAGGGACTGCAGACCGGTAAGGTCTGGTTCGCCGTCAAGACGTTTGATGATGAATCAAACGTCAGCCCGCTGAGCAACGTCGTGGAGGCCGAGGTCCGTTGACTTGCGCGGAATCGCTGCCGACGTTTCTCGCGTGCTGAGGCGTTGCTGAAACGACAAGACCGATCGAGAAAGGAGACTACCGCATGTTGGAAGAAAACAAGAAGCTCGTGCGCCGGTACTACGAGTTGGTTGCGGGGGATTTGGCGGGGATCGAGGAGGTTGTGACGGCCGATTTCGTGGACCACCATTTCCCGCCGGATACTCCGCCGGGTCCCGACGGGGTGCGCCAGTTCTTCACGCAGTTCATCCCCACCTTCTTCAGCGATCTGAGGATCGAAATCGACTTCCTGCTGGCCGAAGGCGACCTGGTGGACTGCCACTTCGTCGCGCTGTTTACGCACACCGGGGAGTTCGCCGGCGTCGCCCCCAAAGGAAACCAGCTCCGGGTCCCGGCGATCAGCACGTTCCGGATCGCCGGCGGCAAGCTGGCCGAAGCCTGGGAGGTTTACGACAGCGGCGACATGCTCCGCCAGATACAGGCGTAGTCCACCGGGCCGATCCGGCCGAGCGGGCGGAGTTCCGCCAAACCTGGGAGGCTTCCGGCATGATGTGCATCTCCCAGAATGCGGCGAAAAAAGGACCCGATTCGTTTTTCCGGAAGGGCCCGGAGGGTGCTTCGTGCACCACAAACCGGGTCCCTTTCCTGTTGCTAGTCGCGCTAATGGGCTCTGCCGTCGCGGGGGCGGACGAGCCGGATGCGCCCGTCGTGCCCCATGAAGTGATCCGGCTCTTCAACGGGAAGGATCTGAGCGGCTGGACGCCCTGGCTGGTCGATACCAAACGTCAGGATCCTCGCGGTGTCTACTCGGTGCGCGACGGAATGATCCGCATCTCCGGCGACGGGTTCGGATACCTGAGCACCGATCGCGCATACGAGAATTACCGGCTGGTGGTGGAGCTGAAGTGGGGGACGCAGAACTTCCGCACCCGCAAAGACATGGCCCGCGACTCGGGCATATTCCTGCACGGCGCCGGGCCCGATGGCGGCAGTTATGATTGCGGGTGGGGATCGCAGCGGAGCAACACGGGCCATGACGTTAACAGCGGGGCATACAAGGCGGCGATCGAATGCCAGGTCATGGAAGGGGGCTTCGGCGACCTTCTGCTCATCCACGGTCGATACGCCGACGGGCGTCACGTCCCCGTGCGGGTAACCGTGCCCGTCGCCGATCGCCGTGTTGCCGCCGATTATGCGAAGTACCGGTATGATCCGCAAGCCGCCAAGCAGACCCTCAGCAGCGGGGCGATCGCTTGGATCGACAAGGACCCGGCGTGGCAGGACGTTCCGGATTTTCGGGGCCAAAGCGACGTGGAGAGCCCGCACGGCAAGTGGACGCGAATCGAATGCGTCTGCGCCGGCGACCGCATCACGGTCCGGGTCAACGGCAAGCGAGTCAACGAAGCCTACGAGGTCTTCCCGGCCGCGGGCAAGATACTCCTGCAATGCGAAGGCTCGGAGGTCTTCTTCCGCAAGATCGAGCTGCACCCGTTAGGAAGGAGCGTTTCAGTGAGTGACCCGCTGCGTATCGTGGCCCTGGGCGATTCGATCACCAATGGCGTGGGCTTGGCCGGAGTGACCGAAGCGGAGACGTTTCGACAAGTCGTGCGGCGGAAATTGACCGAGCGACTCGCGACCAACGTGGAGGTGGTCAACGCGGGCGTCAACGGGGACGTGGTCACGTTGGCGCTCGAGCGGCTGAAGACCGACGTGTTCGACCGCAAGCCGGACATCGTCACCATCATGTTCGGAGGGAACGAAGCAGGATTCTATCGCCCGGAGACGAAAGGGTTCGCGGATACCCCGCGGGTGGGCCGTGACGAGTTCAAGGCGACGCTGGCCAAGATCGTGGACCGGCTGCGGGCGCAAGGGATTACGGTCGTATTGATGACCTGTCCGCCCATGACCGAACGCTATTGGGGCATGCACCTGGAGGCGTACCGGAAGAACGGCGTCAATTTCCTTGTCAAAGACTACGCCCAGACCGTGCGCGACGTGGCCGCAGAGAAGGGTGTGGAGCTGATCGACGTGTATCGCTCGTTCCAGCAGAACCCGGGCAGCCTGGACTACTTTCCCGACGGCCTGCACCCGGACGCGCGCGGCCATCGTGTGATTGCGGACCTGCTGGTCGAACGGCTGACGCGCGTCATTGGCCGCCCGGCTCCTGCGCAGCAGTAACCGCCGTAGCCGTGCACGCCGGAAGATTCCCGCCGGCGACAGCCGCCCTCGGCAACCCGTGCGTTCGTTGGCGCTGCAGGCGTCCATAGAGGTCGCGTTGCCGGCCCTTCGCCGCCGCCGGGACTCGGAACGGGCCGTGGGCCACAGGCGGGAGTCGTCCGGTCCAGGGGATCACACCGAAATCGCCACCCCCTGCGACGTGAGCTTACCTTGCAGCTCGGCCACGTCGACCTGCCGGGTGGTGAGCTGCTCGGCCGCGGCGATGGCGGCGGCGGCGCCGGCGGCCTGGCCGAGCGTCATCATGGTGCGGCAGAGCCGGCAGCTCGAGGCGGCGATGTGCGAGAAGCTGGCTGCCCGGCTGGCGATGTAGAGGTTCTCCACCCCCCGTGGCAAGAGACAGCGGTAGGGCACGCCGTACGGCCCGTTGGGCACTTCGTAGAGCCGGCCCTTGCGACCGTGGATGTCGACCGCGTGGTCGGTGATGGCAATGACGTCCGCGTGCTCCTGGCCCTTAAGCCCCGCTTGGCAGTCGTGCTCGTTCAAGACGTAGTCGCCGAGGATTCGCCGGGTTTCGCGCACGCCGATGCGCGGGGCCACGCCGGCGATGGCCCAGGTGCCGTAGCCCTTGCCCCGCACGAAGCGGGTCCAGCGCGAGCCGTCGTCGGCCGGGAGCTGCTGGAGCCAGAAGAAGTGCTCGACCACGCGGCGGTATGCCTCGTGCATGAGCTGCGAGTACTCCATGTGCAGCACCGCGTTGCCGTCGATCATGTTGACGGGGTTTAGGAGGTGGTCGCCGCCCGGCAGCTCGACGATGTGAACCGGCTTACCGCAGATTCCCTCCTTCACTCCCGGCGGTAGGTAGGGCTTTTGCTTCACGCCCGTGTCGGTGATCCGGTAGCAGAGCGTCAGCCCGTTGAGCGAGAGCTCGGCCCGCTCGGGGGCCGAGGGCTCGTTGTAGAGCGACTTGGGGTCTTCGCCGACGTGGAACTGGCAGCCGGCGTCGACCGACACGTCGCCGTCGGCCGTCGAGTCGATGAACACCGGGGCCTCGATGCGCAGTCGCTTGCCGGGAAACCACGCCTCGACGGCCGTCATGCGGTCGTTCTCTCGATGGGCCCCGAAGAACGTCGTGCCCAAGAGCACGGTGCAGTTGCCCGTGGCCTCGAGCATCTCCCGGGCCGTGAAGTTGAACACCCTCGGCTCGAACGGCAGCCCGCGCCCGCCGCGCCGCGGGGCACCGGAGTCGTAGTCCTGATAGGTTACCCCCAGTGGGTCGAGCTTCATGCGCTGGTAGATGTCGCGGGGGATGCCGTCGGCCCCCGAAGTGGGCTCCCAGGTGTGGACCCAGGCGTTGGTCGAGGTGCCGCCGAGGATCGACTCGCTTTCGACCAGCACCACCTTGGCCCCCGCCCGGGCCGCGGCCAGTGCCGCCCCGGTGCCCGCGCTGCCGCCACCGATGACGCAGACGTCGGCCCCGAGCGTCTCCTGCGGGGCGTCTTGGGCCAGCGCCTCGGCCGCGGTCGCTCGGCCCGAAAACAGAAATCCGCCGGCCGCGCCGGAGAGCACGGCCTTGGCCGCGGTGCGTCGGGTGATTTTCACGGGCGGGTCTCCTCAGAACGGGCTACTCCTCGAAGCGAATCTCCAGCACCTCGAACCGCGTCGTCCCCTGGGGAACCTCGATCTCGACCCGATCGCCGACCCGCTTGCCCACCAGGCCCTGGGCCAGCGGACTGGTGATCAGGATCTTGTTCTGCTCGTAGTCCTCCTCGCCCGCCCCGACCAGCGTGAACTCCTCGTCGTCGCCGAAGTCGAGGTCCTTGACCGTCACCGTGCAGCCGAAGGCCACCTCGTCGCGCGGCAGGTCCTTGGGGTCGAGGATCGAGGCCCGGCTCAGCTTGTCGCGCAGGGCGTTGATGCGGGCCTCCATGTGCAGCCGGCTCTCCTGGGCCCCCTGGTACTCGGCGTTCTCGGTCAGGTCGCCCTCGGCCCGGGCGGCGTCGAGCCGCTTGAGGATCTTGGGCAGCTCGACCTCGTTCAGCCGGTCCACTTCGGCCTTGATCTTGTCGTAGCCGGCACGGGTCATGGGGATGCGATCGGTCATGCGATGGGCTCCCGTCGTCTCCGGGGCGTTTCGGCTGGGGCAAGGGCCGCGGCGACCCCCTCTTCTAGGGGGATCCCGCCCGGGCTCCTGCGGCGAAAAAAACACGACCTCCCGCCGGCGGGCGGGGGTCGCCAGGGTGGTGGCCGCTTCGGTGCGTGTATTATTGCCGGTCCGGCCCGGAGGGTAAAGGCCGTCGCGCCCCCCGCGCGGGCCTCCCACGGGCCGCGCCTCTCGTTGCAGGGGGGGTCGAGTTTTCCCGTCACGGCGGCCCTGAACGGCTGTATTTGAGGTAGAGCCCCGGGCGTCGACACGTGTTCGGAGGGGGACCAGCCATGCAGAGCGGCTTCACGGTTGACTGTACCTCGGAGGACCTCACGGTGAAGATCTACGGCCCGCCGCACCCCGGCCGTAGGTCGCTGGTCGGCTTTGCCCGCCGGGACGGGTGCTGCCTGGTCCTGATGGGCCGGCTCTACTACCGCGACGAGCTGCGCGAGGGGCTGCCCGCCCGCCGCGGCCCGGCCTACACGGGCGGCGACGCCGACCTGGCCCTGGCGGCGTATCTCGACCGGGGCGTGGCCGGCATCGAGCGGCTCGAAGGGGACTATTCGCTGGTGCTCTGGGACGGGCGCGAACGGTTGCTGCTGGGTTCCCGCGATCCGATGGGCGGATTTCCGCTCTTCTGGCACCGCACCGGGGGGCGGATCGTATTGGGTACGGGCCTCCGCCCGCTGGTCGATCGGTTGCCCGCCCGACGCCTGAACCTCGACTACCTGGCCGAGCACCTGATGCTGCCCTGTGCGCACATGCAAGAGCCGCCCGGCGAGGGCTGCGTGTACGAAGGGCTCCGGCGCGTGCCGGCGGGCGGCTTGATCGCGATCCACCTGGATCACGGGCGCGTGGAGCAGCGGACCTACTTCGACTGGCTCGATCGCATGGTCGACCCCGGCACCGACCGGCTCGAGGAGCTGGCCGAGCAGTTTTCCGACGTGTTCCGCCCCGCGGTTTGGGAGCGGGTGCGGGGGCGTACGGCAGCCCAGCTCTCGGGCGGCATGGACTCGGCCTCCGTAGCGCTGGTCGCGCGGGACTGGCTCGAGTGGGGCGGTGGCGAGCGGCCGCTGCACACAATCTCCGTGGTTCACCGTGGCCACCCGGACTTTGCCCCGGAAACGCCCTTCATCGCGGCCGCCCTGGCCGGCCAGCCGGGGTTGTTGGCCCATCGTCTCTCGGGCGACGCGCTGGCACAATACGACGCCTTGCTGGCCCCCCCGGCTCACGACGAGCCCTGTTCGGCCCTGCTCTCGATGGGCATCGGCCGAGCGACGACCGCCGCGGCGGCCACGATCGGAGCGGAAACCGTCCTGACCGGGCTCGGCGGCGACGAAGTGGCCGACTTCCCCCCCCGCCACGACGCCGATCTGCTGCCCGGGTGGCTCCGCGGCGGGCTGGGCGCGTTCTTGCGCGTCGGCCGGGTTTTGTGGCCCAAGCAGGGCGAGAGCACGGTGCCGCTCTGGATTCGACGCGGCTTCGCAAGGGATCAACAGCTCCACCGCCGCGGCCTGGAGCACGTGCGCCGCAGCCACCAGCGCGGCTGCCCGGCGGGCGTTTCGGCCCTGCTGGCGTCGATTCGGGCCCGGGCGGGCGAGGGTTGCCGCCGGTTCCTGGGCGCCCCGGAAGGGATCGTGATCGCGCATCCGTTTCTCGACCCGCGCGTGATCTGCCTCGCCCTGGGCATCCGCGCCCGATTCCGCCAACCACCGGGCCGGACGAAGCCGTTGCTGGCCGAGGCCATGCGCGGCGTGCTGCCCGAGAAGATCCGACGTCGGGATCGCAACGGCCGCGCCGACACGAGCCGTTTCGCTGCGCTGGCCGAGAACCTCCCGACCCTGGAGACGATGGTCCGCCGCAGCCCGGTCGACGACCTGGAGATGTTGGACAAGCGCGTGCTGATCGATTGTCTGCGGCGCGCGGCGAAGGGCGTGGACCGCTCGCCGGCAGGGGCCGTCCGCCTCGGCACGACGCTCTCACTGCTCGCGTGGCTCTCCCAGGAGGGCCGGCAGTCGCCCTTGCCGCCCCCGACGGAGACGATCCACGTGGCTCGTGGCGACGAGTTCCCGTACGCCCAACCGACGGTGCCCGCGGCGGAGCCCACGGGACTTTCAGAGCCGACGCCGGTCGCCTGCGGCGCGGGGGTTTGACTCGACCTTCGAGTTGCGTGACCTTTGCGTAGGACGGATTGCCCAATCCGTCCTACGCTTGTTCCGGTCCACTTGCGAATGCCACGTCCAAAGCGCACACCGCGTGGGGTTCTCAACGAAGCGTCGGCAACTCATAATCAACCCTTGCATCGGACGGATTGGGCAATCCGTCCTACGGTGGCTTGCGACGACGGGAGGCGAAACCATGCCACGAACCGAAACACACACCGGCCGAGCGCTTCTCGGGTTGTTGCTCGCCTCGGGCACGCTGGCTTTTTCCGCTGCCGGCGCGTCGGCCCAGCCGTTTCCGTCCGGCTCGGCGGGGGGCGCTATCGCCGGGCAGCCCGACGCGCCGCGCAAGTGGGCCCTGTTGATCGGCATCGAGAAGTACCACCGGGCGAACCGGCTGCGCTACACGATCAACGACGTTCGGCGCCTGGCCGACACGCTCCGCCGGCGTGGAGACTACGACGCGGAGAGCGTCCTGGAGATCGTCGACACGAACCCCAACCCGCGTTTCCAGCCGCTGCGCTCCAGCCTCATGGCCGAGCTGCCGAAGTTCCTCGCCCGGCCCGGGCCGGAGGACCACGTGCTGGTCTATTTCAGCGGGCACGGATTCCAGGACCGGGAGGGCAAGCTCTACCTGGCGCCGATCGACTGCGATCCGACCGATCCGCCGGCGACCGGCATTTCGGTCGAGTGGTTCCGCGAGCAGATTACGGCCTGCCGGGCCAAGGTGAAGCTCCTGGTGCTCGACGCCTGCCACGCCGGCGGCGAGAAGGGCATCGACGGCGCGCCCGGCGTCTCGGCCAAGGACCTCGGCGACCCGTTCCGCGATCTGACGGGCGTGGTCACCCTGGCCAGCTCGACCAGCGACGAAAAGAGCCAGATCTGGGAGGAGAAGGAGCAGTCGCTGTTTAGCTACTGGCTCGACCAGGGGCTGCGCGGCCACGCCGACCGCGACGGCGACGGCTCGGTGACCATCGACGAGCTGTATGCCTACGTCTACCGCAACGTGACCGGGACGGCCAAGCTGCGGTTCCCCAAGGCGCAGACCCCGGTCCGCATCGTGCGCAGCGGCACGCCCGGCGTGCCCGAGGTCGTGCGCCTGAAACCCCAGTCGCTCAAGCAGGTCCTGGCCGACGTGGCCGAGCAGCTCGCCTGGGCCATGCAAGAGCGCCGGCTCGAAAAGGTCGGCGTGCTGGAGTTCACCAACGACACGAAGCTGGGCGAGCTGCTGGGGGCCGACTTCGGACTGCTGGGGCGCTACTGTGCCGTCGAGCTGGAACGTCGCATGATGGACCTCGGCCTGGGCAAGTTCGCCGTGGTCGACCGCCGGCGCTTGCAGAAGGCGCTGGCCGACCGCGGGTTCGGCCTGGACGACCTGGGCTCGCCCGACGCACTGGCGGCCCTCTCGAAGCAGGTCGGCGGAATGCCCGTGATCGCCCTGGGGACGCTTCGGAGCCGGGCCGGGCGCGTGGTGGCCCTGCAATGCCGGCTGATCCAGACCGAGCGCGACGAGCTGGCCGGCGTGGCCGGGGGCACGGCCGTGCTCGACGAATCGGAGTGGGCCATGCTGGGGCGGAGCGTACACGTGCGCCCGGTCGACTACCGACCCGAATTGCCCTTAGACGACCGTCCCCCGCGCCCGCTGACCGACGTGGTGATCGACCGCATGGACCGGCGCTCGCAAGGGTCGCATCCGCTGGCCGACCCCAACTTCCCCTTCCGCGTGAGGATCATGGTTCGGCGCCCGGGCAGCAAGAAGGTCGTCGAGCGGCCCGGCGTCTTCCGCGGCAACGACCTCTACGTGCCGCTGGCCCAGGGCGAGGTCTATGAGATCTACGCCGAGAACCACAGCGGCGAGCTGGCCTTGATGCGGCTGCTGGTCGATGGGCTGAACACCCTGCCCGACTACCCGATGGGCTCCGAGGCCAAGGACATGGTGGTCGAGCCTGCCGCCGGCGCCGAGGACCGGCGCGAGCGCCTCCCGGCCCAGCGGGTCAACCTCAGCGAGGCCCGGGCCTGGATCCTCGACCCGAAGCGCGCCAAGGTGGCGGCCGTGCGGGGCTTCTTCAGCAAGACCGGCGCCGGGGCGAAGTACCGCGAGTTCACGGTGGTCGACGCCCGCTACCTGCCCGAGGGCCGGCGCAAGTTCACCGACCAGCTCGGCCTGATCACCGCCGCCTTCTACCGCCCCAAGGGCGACAGCCGCACCGTGGCCACCGTCCAAGGCGTGGAACGCACCACCGACGTGAACCAGCGCGAGGGCCTCGAGTGTGGCAACCTGATCGGGGTGGTGCACATCCGCTATCTCGAGCCGGAGGCGCTCGGGCCGCCGGGGCACTGAGCCGTTGCGAGGGAATGCACCTGCGACGCTGCGGGGACTTCATTCGGCGGCTGAGTTCACGGCCATGCGAACACGTTGCCGACCCGTCGTTTGACCTCGGGCCAGTCGCGATCGCTAAGCCGCCCGACCGTTAGGCGAACGCGTGAACTTGCGGCCGTGGCCAAGAGCATCCGTACCGTGGACGGAAGCCGCAGACCGGCGGCCGCCCAATCCTGCAACCGATAGTCCCACGATGAGCGAGGGGCGTGCGAGGTAATGCTCGCAACGACGAGATCATCCCTCTGATTGTACGCCCCACACGAAACCACAACCGCCGGGCGCGTGCTCGTTGCGTCGCGGTCGCGGTAGGGAAACGGAACCAGAACGACGTCGCCGGCTTCAAACGCCATACAGTTCTCTCCAGTTGTCGTAGATGGCGTCTTCCGGGTTGTCCCAATCCTCTTCCAGGCGTTCCATTCCCAGCTCGCGCCATGCGTCGTCCGCGGCGTCCGAAACCGGATGGATGTCGATCACAACCTCGGTCCCGTCGGGCAACTCGACGGGTTCTTCCAAACGGAGAACGTGGTTCTCCCACTTGCCTCTGACCCGGATCATCGTTTCGCTCCAGAGGTGTGTTGGGCGCGACATCCGTCGCCGCCCTTCCGACGACGCGCCGAACCCGCACGGCGAGGCGTCCCCTCTATTCTACAATTCCCGGGGGCCGGACCGCCACCCCGACCGAACGGAAGCCGCCGCCAGAAGCTGCTCGACGGTCTCCTCCAGCAGCGGGCGCCCGCCGAAGGTCATGCCCAAGGAGCGGAGCTTGCCGGTCTCGATCTGGTGCTTGGGGGATTTGGGCTGGCCCTCGATGCGGCGGGGGCTGCCCGAGATGCGGCGGGCGATCGTGGCCACGTCGAGCTCCGAGATGTAGATGTCGTAGCAGTTGAAAGCCTGGCCGGCGATCGCTTCGGCGTCGGCGCCGAGCAGGATTTCGACCGCGCGGGCGACGTCGCGGGCGTGGACCTCCTTGCCGCCGCTGCGGCACTCGACCGGCTCGCCCGCCGCCACCGCCCGGACCAGCTCGAACCACTTGCTCCGCTGCGGCGGCCGGGCCAGGCCGTAGATGCCCGTGGGCCGCAGCGCGCAGATCGGCCAGCCCGTGCCGAGGCCGTAGCTGTGTACGAACTTCTCGATGGCCGCCTTGTGGGCACCGTAGTGGCTCGTGGGCCACAGCGGATGGGCCTCGTCGAGCGGGCGGTCGTCGAGGATCTTTTCGTGCACCGCGCAGGTCGAGATGAAGACGAACCGCCCGACGCCGGCCGCCCGGGCCGCTTCGATCAATTGAAGCGTGCCCAGGATGTTCCGCCGGGCGAAGTCGACCAGGTCCCCCTCGCCGCCGCGGAACCCGCCGCCGGGATGGTAAAGGGCGCTGTGGACCACGGCGTCGCAGCTTGCCACCAGGTCGCGCCCGGCCGCGTCGTCGCCCAGCTCGCCCGGCAGCCACTCAACGGCCCCCTGCACTTCGTCGAAGCCTCCGCGGTCGCTTTGCGCCCGAAACCAGCAGCGGCACTTGTGCCCGGCCTCGCCCAGGTGGTTTACCAGGTAACGCCCCAAAAAGCCGGTGGCCCCGGTCACGGCGATGTTCATGGCAAGTTCCTGCGCAGGCTGGGGGAGGGGTGCAGCGGTGGAGGCGTGGGGCGACGGGAGGATAGAGTCATGGAGACTCGCGGGCGTCGTCATACTCCTCATAGTGGAGCGTTCATCGCATACCTCCTTTGGGTGGGCCACGACACCGCATCTCAGATGGCCCACAGCAACGAGAATGCATGCTCTTCTGTTCTCCCCGACTCGCCGCTACTTGCCCGCCCGTTCCCCATTCCTGACACTCGGCCCCGAGAAATTCCCCGAGAAGGCGCGAAAATACCTCCCCAGGGGGGACGCAGCTCTTTTCTGGGGGCTTAGGTAAGTTACGGAAGTCCCCGCGCGGCCGAAAAGTGGTTTGCGCAATCGGCCGCGCAGCGTGGACTCAAGCCCGCGCTCCGCCCACGCGGCAGACGCCAGGAGCATCTTGCCTAAACCCCCAGAAAAGAGCTGCGTCCCCTTTTTCTCGCCCGTTCCCGACGCTACGCTGGGGCTGGTCCGGATGCGGTTGAGCGGTGGCTCGGGAAAGCAAGAGAGGAACAACCATGCGAAAGCCCTCGAACTTGTGTCTGGCGATCAGTTGGCTCGTGCTGTACGCGGCAGCGTCGCACTCGGCCGAGCCGGCCGGGCTGCGGTTCGACCCCTCCCGGGAGATCCTCGAAATCAAGGGCTGCCCGGCACTCGATCTGACCGACGCCGTGACGCTCGAGGCGTGGATCAAGCCCGAGAAGCTGCCGCCGGGCGGGGCGCGGATCATCGACAAGAGTGTCGCGGGCACCGACAACGGCTACATGCTCGACACCTGGCCGGGCAATTCGCTCCGCATGGTCGTCGGCGAGGGACACCTGAAGCACGACGCCAAGCTGCCGCCGGGCCAATGGTCGCACGTGGCCGGCGTGTTCAGCCGCGCCGACAACGTCTTCAAGCTGTATGTCGACGGCCGCGAAGTCGCCGACGCCGGCAAGCCGGGCATGGCCCCGATAGTGACCACCAAGCTGCCGCTCCGCATCGGCGCCGACAGCGACGGGCACAACCGCTTCGTGGGGGAGATTGCCCGGGTGACCGTCTACAACCGCGCGCTGGGGGCCGAGGAGATTGCCGCACTGGCGGCCGATGCGGGGCGCAAGTCGCACGACCTGCTCGGTCGCGTGGGAGACTGGGATTTTCGCCGGCCGGGGGAGGCGGCGTACGTGAGCACCGCGCCGGGCGAGCTGGACTTCGAGCGCCCGGCCCAGCTCAGCGGCGAGGCCGACCCGCCCGCGGAGCCGCTCTCGCTCTGGTACCGGCGTCCCGCACGGACCTGGGAGCGCGAGGCCCTGCCGATCGGCAACGGGCGCCTGGGGGCGATGGTCTTCGGCGGCGTCGAACAGGAGCGGATCCAGCTCAACGAGGACACGCTTTGGGCCGGGGGTCCGTACGATCCGAGCTGTCCCGAGGCGCTCGAGGCCCTGCCCGAGGCCCGGCGACTTATCTTCGAGGGCAGGTACCGCGAGGCCCACGACCTCGTCGGGCGCAAGATGATGGCCCGGCCGCTCAGGCAAATGCCCTACCAGCCGGTGGGTGATCTGCTGCTCGCGCTGCCCAAGGTCGACGAGGCCGCCGACTACCGCCGCGAACTGAACCTCCGTACGGCGATTGTCGGTGTCGGCTATCGGGTCGGCGACGTGCGGTTCACGCGGGAAGTTTTCGCCAGCCCGACCGACCAGGTGATCGTCGTGCGGCTGACGGCCGACAAGCCCGGGCAGATCGACTTCACCGCCCGGCTCGCCAGCCCGCAGAACTCGACGGTGGAAACCGCGGGCAACGACACGCTGGTGCTCAGTGGCATCGCTCCGGAAGCCAACGGGGTGCCGGGCGAGACGAAGTTCCAGGCCCGCGCGAAGGTGCAGGCCGAGGGGGGGAAGGTCGTCGCCGGTGACGGTGCCGTCGAGGTCAGCGGGGCCGACGCCGCGACGATCCTCGTGGCCATCGCCACCAGCTTCGTCGACTACGACGACACCAGCGCCGATCCCCAGGCCCGGGTGCTCGACTACCTTGCCGCGGCGGAAAAGAAGACCTACGACGCGCTCCGGGCCGATCACGTGGCCGAGCACGGGCGCTTGTTCGACCGCGTCGAGCTCGACCTGACGAAAAAGGGGACGGGGCTAATTTGCCGGAACGGCCCGAAAGGTGCTTCGCACAAATTAGCCCCGTCCCCTTTTTCGCGCCCGACCGACGAGCGGATCGGCACGTTTGCCGACGGGAACGACCCGGCGCTGGCCGCACTCTACTTCCAGTTCGGCCGATACCTGTTGATTTCCAGCTCTCGCCCCGGCTGCCAACCGGCCACGCTGCAAGGGATCTGGAACGAGAGCATGCGTCCGCCGTGGGACAGCAAGTACACGATCAACATCAATACGGAGATGAACTACTGGCCGGCGGAAGTCTGCAACCTGAGCGAATGCCACGAGCCGCTGCTGCGCCTGGTTCACGAAATATCCGAGAGCGGTGCCCGCACCGCCCGGGTCAACTGGGGGGCCGGCGGCTGGGTATGCCACCACAACAGCGACCTCTGGCGGGCGACCGCGCCGATCGACGGGCCCACCTGGGGTTTCTGGCCCACGGGCGGGGCGTGGCTCTCGCGCCACGTCTGGGAGCACTACCTGTTCACGCGCGACCGCGAGTTTCTGCGCGAAGCCTACCCGGTGCTGAAGGGCGCGGCCCAGTTCTTCCTCGACACGCTGGTCGAGCACCCGACGAAGAAGTGGCTCGTCACCTGTCCGTCGCTCTCGCCGGAAAACCGGCACCCGGGCGGGGCCAGCGTCTGCGCCGGGCCGTCGATGGACATGCAGATCATCCGCGACCTGTTCAACGAGTGCGTCGCAGCCGGCGAGATCCTCGGCACCGATGAGGAGTTCCGCCGGGAGCTGGCCGAGGCCCGCGACCGGCTCGCCCCGCACCAGATCGGCTCGGCGGGCCAGCTCCAGGAGTGGCTCGACGACTGGGACATGCAGGCCCCGGAGATCCATCACCGGCACGTCTCGCACCTCTACGCCCTGTTCCCCGGCGCCCAGATCACGCCGCGCACGCCCGAGCTGTTCGCCGCCGCTCGCAAGTCGCTGGAGATTCGCGGCGACGGGGGCACCGGCTGGAGCAAGGCATGGAAGATCAGCCTCTGGGCCCGGCTGCTCGACGGCGACCACGCCTACAAGATGCTCACCGGGCTGATCGCCACCGGCACGCTGCCGAACATGCTCGACACCTGCCCTCCGTTCCAGATCGACGGCAACTTCGGCGGCACGGCCGGCATCGCCGAGATGCTCCTGCAAAGCCACGAAACCGACGAGGACCCGCGGAGTCCCGGCGCAGACCGGCACGTGCTCGATCTGCTGCCGAGCCTGCCCGGGGCGTGGCCCGACGGCTCGGTTCGGGGACTGCGTGCCCGCGGCGGATTCGAGGTGGACCTTCGATGGCGAGAGGGCCGGCTCGAGGCGGCCGTGGTGCGGAGCCTTGTCGGCGAGCCGTGCCGGGTTCGGTACAGTAAGAAGACCGTGGAACTCGACCTTGCCGCCGGCGAGTCTGCGACGTTCGACGGCGGATTGGCGCGTCAATAGACGCAGGACACGCAGAAAGGAGCCGCGATGCAGGCCAATCCGTTTTTGGGCGTGGGGCTCCACGCCGTAGGGGCTTTCTCCGCGGCGAGCTGCTACACGCCGCAGAAGCAGACCAGGCTCTGGGCCTGGGAGATCTATTGGATCTCTCAAGCGACGTTCGCCTGGGTGATCCTGCCGATCGTGTTCGCCTTCTTGACGATCCCGAACTACCTCGACGTGCTGGCAAAATGTCCTCCAGAGGCCATGCGGAACTCGTTCCTGCTGGGGGTCTTGTACGGGGTGGGCGGGCTCTCGTTCGGACTGGGGATACGCTACATCGGCTTCTCGCTCAACTACGCCATTGCGATCGGCATCTCGGCCTTGCTGGGCACGCTGGTTCCCTTGATCTGGGATCCCAACAAGGGATGGACCTGGGAGATTGCCGAGAAGTTCAACACCACCCCGGGCCAGGTCATTTTGGCCGGCATCATTGTCTCCGTGGGCGGCATCGCGCTGTGCGGGTGGGCCGGGGCGTTGCGCGAGAAGTCGGGCGGGTCGGGCCCTTCGCAATTCTCGTTCCAGCGCGGCGTGCCGCTGGCGATCCTGGCCGGAGTGCTCTCCTCCGTGTTCAACTTCGCCTTGATCGCCGGCGAGCCGATCGCGAAAGCGGCCGTCGCCGCCGACGCCCCGATCAAGGAGGACGACGCCCCGATCAAGGAGGACGACATCGAGCACGGCGCGAGTGACCTGTTGGCGATGAACGCCATCTACCCGTTCTCCCACGGTGGGGCCTGGGTCGCGAGCTTCGTCTGGTGCGCGTACCTCATCGGGCGCAACGGCACGAAATCGCAATTCGTGCGCCTGCCCGAAAACGGCAACCGCTCGCTGGGGTTCTACTACCTCATGGCGCTTCTGAGCGGCGCCTTCTGGTACTTCCAGTTCTTCTTCTACGGGATGGGACACGCCAACATGGGCGAGAAGTACGGGTTCACGAGCTGGGCCCTGCACATGGCCATGCTGATCCTGTTCAGCAACTTCTACGGCTACCTTTTCCGCGAGTGGGAGGGGGCCACCACGATCCCCAAGAAAGTGCTGCACGCCGGCATGGCCGTGATCGTGGCCTCCACGTTGATCATTACCTACGGCAACTATCTGGGAGAGCAGAAGTCGTCCCCGCCCGTCGAAAAGGAGGTTCCCCATGAGACGGTTCGGCTTGATCGGTAAACTGAAGCCCGACATGGTGCAAAAGTACGTCGATTTGCACGCCGCCACGTGGCCGGGCGTGCTGGAGCGAAACAAGCGCTGCAACCTGCGGAACTACTCGATCTATCTCAAGACCCTGCCCGGCGGCGAGCACTGGCTGTTCAGCTACCTGGAGTACACGGGCGACGACTTCGAGGCCGACATGCGGCAGATGGCGGCCGACCCCGAGGTCCAACGCTGGTGGGCCGAGTGCAAGCCGTGCTTCGAGCCGGTCGAGAACCTGCCGCCCGGCGAGGTCTGGGCGAGGATGGAGGAGGTGTTCCATCAGGAATGAGGCGGCGCCGCGCGATTTCCTGTAGAATGTCTGACGTCCCCCCAACCCCAAGGAGATCACACGATGAGAACCCTCAGCAACACGATCGGACGCATCGCCCTTCTGCTCGGCTTGTCGCTGGCGGCACTCGCGTCAACGTCCCGTGCCGACCAGCCGGGCAAGAGCCCGGTGAAGGTGTTCATCCTGGTCGGCCAGTCGAACATGCAGGGCAAGGGCAAGATCGCGCACCTGGAAAAGCTCGTGGCCGAAATGCCCGACGAGTACGGCCACCTGAAGAAGAACGGCGAGTGGGTCGAGCGCGACGACGTGTGGATCAAGTACTGGGACAAGAAGGGAAAGCTGACCGTGGGCTACGGCTCGCCGGAAGACCGCATCGGGCCCGAGCTGGGTTTCGGGAACGTGATCGGCGACGCCCTGGAGAACCAGGTGCTCCTGATCAAGGTCTCCTGGGGCGGGCAGAGCCTGGCCCTGGACTTCCGCCCGCCCAGCTCCGGTGAGCCCGAGTTCGAGCTCAGCGAGAAGCTGCGCCAGAGGATCGCCAGCGGCGAGTGGCAGGTCGGCATCCGCTACAAGGAGATGGTCGAGGAAGTGAGGGCCACGCTGAAGGACCTCAAGACCCACTTCCCCGACTACGACGGCGGGGGCTACGAGATCGCCGGCCTGGTCTGGTTCCAGGGCTTTAACGACGTGATCAACGAGACCTTCCGCGCCGAGTACGGCAAGAACATGGTTAACTTCATCCGGGACGTGCGCAAGGACCTGGACGTGCCGGAGTTGCCGGTGGTCATCGGCGAGCTGGGCATGGGCGGCGTGGAAGTGAACCCGCGCTATGCGCACAAGCACTACGCGGTTCGCGAGGCCCAGGAGGCCCCGTCGAAGATGCCGGAGTTCAAGGGGACCGTCGGCTTCGCCCGGACCGCCCCCTACGTGGTCGAGGAGGGCGACGCCTTCGACGGCGGCTACCACTACCGCGGCCGGGCCGACACGTTCTACAAGATCGGCGTCGGCTTCGGCGAGGCGATGAAGAAGCTGATCGGCCGTTGAAGCGCGAAGGGACCGGCACGGGTCGTGCTCCCTTCATTTACAGGAGGCAACCGAGGGAACGGAGTGTTTTCTTCGCTAACACTTCAACTATCTGAAGTACGGCGGCCTTCCAAGGCCGTCGTTGTGGCCGCCAAGCCCTCGACGGCCTCGGAAGGCCGTCGTACCGAGCGTTTCCCCATTTGGCTGACGTGTCACCTATTTGCTTGCGGTCCTCTGTTGTCTCAGTTACCTTCTGTAAGAGATCTTCGTTGCCTTCCGTTCTTCCCCCAATCGGGGCACGTAGCAGGAGGATTCACGGCATGTCGAGGATGAAAACAGCTCTGTTGGCCATCGTTGTGGCCCTCTGCGCGGTCCAGGCCAGGGCAGAGCTGCGGATGCCGAAGGTCTTCACCGACCATATCGTGCTCCAGCAGGAGATGCCGGTCGCTGTGTGGGGTTGGGCCGACCCGGGCAAGTCGGTGACCGTGGCGCTGGGCGGCAAGACGGCCACGGCCAAGGCCGACGAGCTGGGCCGATGGCGCGCCGAGCTGCCGGCGATGAAGGCCGACGGCCAGGCCCTTTCACTCACCGTGACTGCGGGCGACGAAAGAGTCGAGCTTACGGACGTGCTGCTCGGCGAGGTCTGGATCTGCGGCGGCCAATCGAACATGGGCCGGCCGGTCACCGGAGAGGAAGTCAAGACGGCCGACTACCCGAAGATCCGCTTGTTCAACATCTCCGGCAACACGCCGCGCGAGGAGGGGACCGACGACACCTTCGGTTGGGCGGTCTGCTCGCCGGAAGTGATCGCGCAGGCCGGCGACGGCACCCGGGAGAAGGGCCGCCGCGGGTTCTCGGAGGTCGGCTTCGTTTTCGGGCGCCGAATCCATGAGGAGCTGGGCGTGCCGGTCGGCCTGATCCAGATGAACTGCGGCGGCTCGACCGCCAAGGACTGGACGCCCACCCCCGGTGTGGCCGAGTCGCTCACGTACAACCAGCCGGTTGAGCGCCTGACGCACACGCCGGGCGTGTTGTACGAAGTGCGGATGCGCGGCCTGGTGCCGTTCACCGCGCGGGGCGTGGTCTGGTACCAGGGCGAGGACGACGGGCGCAACCGGAGTTATGCCGAGGACTTCTCCGCGATGATCGCCGCCTGGCGCCGGCTCTTCGGGCGCGAGGAGCTGCCCTTCTACTTCGCCCAGATCGCGCAGACCACGTATGCCAGCGGGATGCTCGGCGTGTGGGAGGCCCAGCAGTGGGCCATGGAGAACGTGCCGCACACCGCGATGGCCGTGAGCAACGACATCTACGTGGGGACGAAGAACGGCGGGTTCATCGAGCGGATCGACCAGAAGACCGGCATGCCCATCGCCGGCGGCGGCAACCCGCACCCCACGGGCAAGGACAAGATCGCCGAGCGCCTGGCTCGCATCGCGCTGGACCGCACGTACGGCAAACCGCAGGGCGTGCTCTTCGGCCCGATGTTCGACTCGTACCGCGTCGAGGGCGACAAGGTCCTCGTGAAGTTCAAGCACACCGGGTCGGGCCTGACGACCAACGACGGCGCGGACCCCAACTGGTTCGAGGTCTCCGACGGAGCCAAGGACCGCAACCGCACCGTCTACGTTCGGGCTCAGGCGAAGATCACCGGACCGGATACGGTCACGGTCCGGGCCGAGGGGGTCAAGGAACCGAAGCAGGTGCGATTCGGCTGGCACCCCCTGGCCCGTTTCAACCTCATCAACAAGGAGGGCCTGCCAGCCGTCAGCTTCCGCACCGACGAGGACCCGCGCTGAGGGGCGCCGAACTGCACCGGAGACCGTCAAGAATGAAAGTCGCTCTTCCGGTTCTAGGTGTACGACGGCCTTGGAAGGCCGTCGCAGGGCGGGCATTTCGACGGCCTTCCAAGGCCGTCGTACAAGAAACGCCGCGTTTCGCACCCAGAAACGGAAGAGCCATGAAAGTTAACGCCCCGGTCTTCCTGCTTGTGCCGGTCCTGATCGCGATAGGGGTGGACCGCCTGGGCGCGGCCCAAGACCGGGCGGCGACGGCACCCTTCGTCGTCTGGCAATTGCCGCGTGGCGCTGCGGTGGAAGGGACCGACTTCCCATCGCGCAAAGGCTGGCGCCCACTCGATCCGGACGCCGAGCAGGCGGGCGACTTCGGCGGCGGCGTGGCAGTCGAAAACCAGCATCTCGCGGCCGTCCTCTGCGCCGGCGGCGACGGCATCGTCTTGTTTGCCAAAGGGAAGGCCGCGCTGGGGCACCTCCGAGAGGAATTGATCCTGCTGGGCGAACAGGGACATCGAGCGGGCCGTTTGCACGACCTCGAACTGATCGAGCACGACGCGGCCGAAGCCGTGGTCGCGTTTGGCGCGGGTGCAGTCGAAGCCCGGTTGAAGCTGGGGCTCGGCAAGGTGTTCGTCGAGCTGGTCCCCGGCGGCGGCGCCGGCGCGCTTGAGGTCCGCTCTCCGGCCCGGTTCGCGTTCATCCCCGATTTCTTCGGCAACGACGTGCTCTACAACGCTACGGAGACCCCCGGTGCCAGGGTATTTCCGCCCACGGAGAACTTCCTGGTGAACCTCAACGACGGGCAGACGGCGCTGACGATGCTCGTCTGGCCGATCGGGGGCGGCGAGGAGGTGCTGCTCCTGCCGGAAGGCACCGGGCCGGACCGCCGGTTCGCCGCCGCCCAGGTCAGCTTCAGCGGCAAGCCGATCTACGTGGGTGTGCTGCGGGGCGAGGGCATCTGGCACGCCGAAGACCTGCGCGGGGCCCCGCGCGATACGACCTTCGTTGCCGACCGGTGGAAGCCGCCCTTCGCAGCACGATGGATGACGATTCTCACCCGGCGGCCGGCCGTGGGCGCGCGGGCTGGGCTCACTTCGGAGACCCTGCCAATCCCCACGCTCCCCGCTGAAGGCGCGGCACCGTACAGCGACGTATACTACCATCCCCGGGTGCCGAGCTGGCTGACGGGCTCCCAGTGGCGGCTCCACTTCGAGACCGTGCTGACGGCCATGATCACGCACGAGAAGGTCCGGCTCCCCGACCCGCTGCTGGCGATCAACTACCCCCGCGACCGCTTGCCCGAGACTCCGCTGGATGCCTTCACGCTGGTCGACGTGATGCGGGGCGCGCTGGGCACCGGGCCGTGCGAGTACATCCTCGATCTGGAGGGGCTCAACAAGACCCGCAGCACCGGGGCCGCCGGCACGGGCAAGCCGACCACGGCGGCAACCTGCGCCGAGCGCGGGGCGCTGGTCTACTACTACCTTGGCGAACGCTCGGAGGCCGCCCGGCCGGACGAGCCGCTGATCTGCACGCACGATGCGTTGGAGTCGGTCGAGAAGGTCAAGGATTTCCTGGACGCCGCCCATGCACGCATTCAGGAGTACCTGGCCTGGTCCCGCCAGATCGTCGACGAGGCGAAGCGGGCCGCGGCCGCGGAACCGAAGAACCGCGAGCTGGCCGACCGGATCATCCCGATCGCGCTCGAGATGCAACAGTTCTGGGATACGGTGGTCGAGCACGACAAGCCTTGTGCCGATCCCATGGAGTGGCGCATGGCACTGGACCACTGCAAGGACCTCATCCGCCGCGGCGCGCCCGACGTCGGGCAGCGGATTCGCGACTTCGACGCCCAGATGCGCGGGGCCGGCGAAGAGGTCGACGGCGGGATGCAGCTCTGCCGGATGATCGTCAAGCGCATTCGCCAGGAGGCGGCCCTGGCCGGCTCGACCGACCCCGAAGTGCAGCGCTTCGCGGCCACCATCCGGCAGCGGTGCCGGGACGTGCTGCGCAACAAGCACTACAAGGAAGGCGACAGCGTCCGACTCAGCCAGGAGAGGTAGACGGCCCGATGAACGCCACCGGTGACTTCGAGATGGTTCCCGACGCGGGCGCAAAGGGCGGCCGGTGTTCTTCCGCGTGTTGGTGGGCCGCGTGGGTGTGGATCGGGCTTGTGAGCCTCTTGCCCCCTACGGCCGCAAGGGCGGAGGCCACGCGGATGGAAGCACTCGGCCGCGCCGCCGAGCTTGCCGGCGCAATTGAGGATCGGTTCGTCCGGACGTGGGCCCGCTATGCGATTGCCGAGGAGTGGGTCCGCACGGATCCTGCCCGGGCCGCCGAGTTGGCCGACCGGCTCGAATCGTGGACCGCCAAGCGCGACCTGCTGGGGGTCGTGATGCCCGCCTGGGGGCAACAGGACCCGGAGGCGGCTGCCGCGTGGGGCGCGCAGTTCCAGCAGCGGACCGAGGGCACGCTGGCCCAGCGCAACACGGCCTTGCACTACGCGGTGGTGGGCATGGTAACCCGGGACCCGGAGCGGGCCGAACAGCTTACCTGGGAGTATCTCCACGAGGAGGGTTGGGGTGGACACCCTCGTACCACGCCCTTGGCCGCGGTCCGAGTGCTGGCCAAGTCGAATCCCGCGGCCGCGCTGGCTTGGGCCGAGAAGATCCAACTCGAGCCGTACCGCGTCGACGCGCTGCGGAGCGTGTTGCGAGGGTGGGCCGAGCAGGACCCCGAGGCGGCGCGGGCCGCGCTCGCCGGACGCACGGAGGAAGGCTTCAGGGCGACGTTCGCCCGCGACCTGGCCGAGGGCTGGGCGCATCGCGACCCTGCGGCGGCGGCGGAGTTCGCCAAGGCGATCCCCGACGCCCGCACGCGGCTCATGGCCTTGGCGCTGGTCGCTTGCGAGATGAGCAGGACCGATCCCCGGGAAGCCGCCGCGCTGTGCTCGTTGGCTGCCCCGCTGAACGCCGGCAAGTGGCACGAGCAGATGCGACGCGTCGAGCAGGCCGTCAGCCGCGTGGCCGAGGCTTATGCCCGGCGTGACCCACAGGCCGCCGCCCGGTGGGCCGCCACGCTGCCGCCCGAGGAAGGCGGCTGCCGCCGCAACGCCGTCGACGGAGTCGCCATCGGTTGGGCCGCCGCCGACCCGCACGCCGCCTTGGAGTTCTACGGCACCGGAGACCAAGACGGCGGCTCCGCCGCGAGCAACGGCACCGGCGCGGCGTATCCCGCGTTGGCCGGCGAGCTCGCCAAGACCGACGTCGAAGCCGCGCTCTTGCTCGTGCGCCGGACCGACCGCCTGGTGCTCCAAAGTCACGTCATCCACAACGTGGCCGTCGAGCTGGCCGGACGCGACCCGGAGGCGGCGGCCCGGTTGGTCGATGGTTGGGAGGACGTGGTCGACTACTACGGGTATCGCAGTGACGCGGCCTCCGCGGTGGCCGAGGCGTGGGCAGCGAAGCTCCCGGAACGGGCCGCCGCCTGGGCCGAGAAGCTCCAGCCCGCCGGCGATCGTACCCCCGCGCTGCGGGCGGTGGCCGGCGCCTGGGTGCGCATATCCCGTGAACGGGCGTTCGCGTGGGCCCGGACCCTGAAAGACCCCAACGACGCAGTCTATGCCTTCGTGGGATTGGCGATGGGGCTTCGCGAATGATATGGGTGCGGACTCTTGAAGAGAGTCGGCTGTAGAGGTGAAGCGTTCCCTAACGCGGTGAGGACTTGCCAATGTGGTATTCTCTTGCAGACCTACGGCGTGTGGTGGTTGTGGCCGCTGCGGTGCTATGCGCCGCTGCGGCGGTCTTGTGTGCGGAAGCCGCTTCGGCGGCCGAGCCGTTTACCTACCTGTACGATGCCCCGCAGGCGTCGTCGGTGCCGCTTTCCGGGTCCTCGCTGGAAGAGAAGGACGGCTGGTCCCGGCTGGGGGAAGGCGACACGGCGCACCAGTTCAAAGGGTGTGCCGTGATGATGAACGACAAGCTCGTCGCGGTGCTGCACAAGGAGAGTCCGCAGGTCGACGTCTACTCGCGCCAGACCCGGGGATTGAAGCTCTGTGCCCGGTTGCAGCCGCTCTGCGGCGGCCGCGCGGATCTGAAGCGGACCTCGGTGGCCGTAAGAGAGAATAGCGAGAGCCTGGTGACACTGGAGGTCGGCTTCCGCTCGCCGGGCAACGAGCCGCGCCACGTGATCTACGAGCTGAACCTCGGCGGGGCGTTTGTCAAGACGACCGGCGGGCCCGGCGTGGAAAAGCTCCGGGTGCAGGCCCCGTGCCGGTTCGCCGTGATGCCCGACTTCTTCGGAGACGACATGGTGGTCGACGCCGCCGCGATCCCGGTCGCCCGAGCGGAGCTGCCCAGCGAGAACTTCCTCTTGCACATGGTGTACGGCGGGGAAACGATCGTGATGACCGTCTCCGAGTCGCGCGACAACGACGTGGAGATCGCGCTGGCCGACGCCTCGCCGAGAGAGATCGCCAGCTCCGACGTCTCCTACGGCAAGAAGCCGCACGTCTGGGTTGCCGTCCTTGCCGGCGAGGGGGTTTGGCACCAGGCCGAGGTCCGCCCGCCCGACGCGGGCCGCGTGATCGAGCTGGACTGGAGGATGCCGTTTGCCGCGTTGTGGCGCGTCGACTTCAGCAGCCTGGACAAGCTCAGCGACAGTTGGGAGATGCTTTTGCAGGACCCCCAGGGGAAGTACGTCATGCAGCGGTGGTTCGACCAGGACGAGTCGGTGGGCCAGCGGTTCGGCGAGGAGTTCGGCGGAAGGGACTGGAACAAGCCCGGTCGCAAGCGATGGAACCCGGTCCTCGGACAGTTCGCGTTTCCGTGCTGGATCGACAGCGATCGCCGGGCATACCTCCAGCCGCTCGAGAAGCGGTGCTACGTCCACGGCGGCGACGTGTTTCCCTTCAGCGGCCCGGTCATCCTCTATCCGATCGACCGGGTGAAGCTGGCCCCGTTCAGCACGCCCATCGAGAAGCTCACGGTGGTCGATCTGGTGCGCATGACCTTGGGGGTGGGTCCCTGCGAGTACATCCTCGATCTGGAAGGGCAGAAGCGCGACACGAAGGGCGTGGCCACGTGCTATGCCCGGGACGTGATCAACGCCATCTACAAGGAAGGAACCCAGTTGCAGAACGGGCCGGTGATCCAGGAGCACCTCGACGCGGCCGTGGCGTTCATCAGCAACGTGCGCGAGCGGATCGACGACTATGTCCGCTTCGGACGCGAGATGAGCGCCTATCTCCAGCAGCAGAAGCGCCTCCACCCGGAGCACGCCGAGTTTCTCGATGAATTGCTGCTGGTAACCGGGCGGCTCGACCAGTTCTTCGAGCAGAACCGGGAGAGGATTCACACGCCCGACTACGCCGAGCAGGTCGCCCGGGGATTCCGCAAGGATCTCCTCACGTACACGGGCGACGACGCCTTCAAGAGATGCGACGTGCAGATGCGCATCTTCACCTCCATCGGCGGGGCGCAGGACGGGCTGGTCGCGTCGTGCCGGGGAATCGTCAAGATACTCCGCCAGCGGTCGGGCATCGCCATGGCCACGAATCCCGAGCTTAGGGACATCGCGACCGAGATTCGCAATCGCACGCAGGCCGTGCTGCGCAACCCCACGCCGTACGAAGCCCCGCGGCACTGAACCTTCAAGAAGAACGATCAAAGAACAGCTCGGGGTGCCAGGGGCGGCTTGTCCGCCGGGTGCCAGGGGCGGCTTGTCCGCCCCTGCAGACCGAAGCAGCGGCAGGCAAGCTGCCGCTGGCACCCGTGTGCTAGTCTCTCGGGGTTTTGCGAACGCAGCGGAAACCGTACCGCTCGTAGCCGAAGCAGACGTCGGAGAAGCCGGGCTGCTCGCTGGCCCGGGCCGCGGAGCGGCACGTCTCGGCGCTGCCGGCCCAGTGCCCGCCGCGCAGCACGCGCTCGTCGCCCGACTTGGGACCGCGCGGGTCCTGCGTCTCGCCGCGCTGGTAGTAGCCCGCGTCGTAGAAGTCGTGGCACCACTCGGCCACGTTGCCGTGCATGTCGTAAAGACCCCAGGCGTTGGGGCGCTTTTGGCGCACCGGATGCGTGGCCTTGCCCGCGTTGCGCTGGAACCAGGCGGAGTCGCCCAGCTTGCGGGCATCGTTGCCGAAGGACCACGGCGTGGTGGTGCCCGCCCGGCAGGCGTACTCCCATTCCGCCTCGGTCGGGAGCCGGTACCCGTCGGCACTGAAGTCACAGGCGAGCGTGTCCAGGTCGTAGCAGGGCGTGAGCTTCTCGCGGAGCGAACGCATGTTGCAGTACTGGACCGCGCCGAAGTAGCTCAGCCGCTCGACCGGCCGGTTCGCGCCCTCGAACTTCGACGGGTTGCGGCCCATCAGACGCCGGAAGCTCTCTTGAGTGACCTCGTTGGTATCCATCAGGAACGCGCCCAGCTCGACGGTCCGCGGCGGGGCCTCGTCCTGCGGGCCGTCTTCGCTCCCCATCACGAACCGCCCGGCCGGGACGAGCACCATCTTGATGCCCGTGGGCGTGACCGACGTTTCGGGCGCGGGCCCCTGTCCCGACGGCGCCGGCCCGACGGGGCCCGGGTCGTTGCAGCCGCAAAGCCAAAACGCCGCCAACGCGAGAGCCCCCGCGGCGGAGAAGGTGCTTCTTGGGTTGTCCATGCCGTGCTCGTCTTCGTTCATGTCTGCTTCAGAAGCCGCTCGCAGCGGGCCCGAACCTTCCCGGCGCCCGACGCGCGGGCCTGCTCCCGGAGCCAGCGGACCGTCAGCCGGCAGCCGGCCAGCACGCGGCTCTGCCGGGCGCTTAGCTCGCGCAGGCCCGCGCCCAGTACTTCAAGCTCCGTTGAGGGATCGTCCTTGTCCACCAAGGCGAGGATCGCGTCGGCCAGGCGGCGTGCGTGTTCGCCGGCGTCGGGCGAATCGGGGTCGGACCGCGTGATCCGCTTCAATCGCGCCACGGTGTGCTGTAAGTCCTCAAGTTCACTCCGATCGCCTCCACCAGGCTCTGCCGCGAGCAGCGTCTCCACCTCGACGGCGAACCCGCGATACTCCGCGATCCTGGCCTCCGCCTGGCGCACGTGCTCGACCGCCCCGGCCAACTGCCGCCCGATCTCCTTCCGGTCGCGGTCGGCCTTCGGCTTGCGAAGCTGCTGCTCGACGTACGCAGCCACGTTCTCGGGCGTGGGACGGGCCGCGTCGGCGAGCCCTTCACACTGGAGCACATACTGGCAGGGGCCCACGCCCAAGGTGTCGCGAACGACGTCGCCGGGCGTGAACTGGGAAAGCGGCGTCGTGCGGCTGCGGTCGATCGGGTAGACGAGCACGGGCTGAGTAGCGGGCAGCGCGGGAGCCGCCCCGTCGTCCAGGTCCTCCGATTTGGCGAACACGCCGTCCCCGAGCAAATCGACCCGCCACTTGGCCGGGAAGCTCGGCTCCCACGGCGGCGCAACGGGCTCGGCAACGCCGCCCGCGGGGATCGCTTGCGTGTGCCAGAGGCTGCTGCCCTCCAACAGCGCCACCCAAACCGGCCGTTCCGGCAAACAGCGGATCTCGCACCCGCCCAGGCGCCGGTTCGCGGCCGTGCCCGTCATCAGGGCATCGGCCGGCCGGGAACGCTCGGGCCAAACGCACATCAGCATGGCGTCGCCCCCGGCGAGCATGTGCAGCAAGAGCCCCTCGGTGGGCAAGCCCATGCGAGACCGTTCGGACGACCGCGGGCCGAAGACCGCGTCGTCGGCCAGGAACTCGGGCACGACGAGCAGCTCGGGCAGCGTCCAAACGACCAGCCGGTCGGCGTCCGCCAGCGGCACGACCTCGACCAGGGCCCGCCCGGTGGTGAGCCGGTATCGGGCCCGCGGGCGCCCGCCGGTGTCCGTGCGGTGCGAAACCTCCAACACCGCGGCGCCCGGCTGGTTCTCGATGATCTTCACCGCGGTCCACTCGGCCACGTGCCGCCCGTCCATGGGCAGGGGCATGAGCACCGCGCGATGCCGGCATCCCCCGGCGGTCCGCGAATAGACCTCGGCACCCGGGCCGCGGCGCCGAACGAGCACCACCAGCTTGTCGTTGGCCATGGCCACGTCACCCGCAAACCGATGGCTCAGGTCGTCCTCTTCCAGCCCTTTCCAGCCGGAGCGGGTGCCCACGGCACTGACCCGCAACGGTTTGCGCGCGGCCTTGCCCGTGTCGAAGAGATACACGAACGGATCGGCCGGCTGTGCGTGGTCTGCCGCTGCCGCGTTTCCGGCGTAAAGGCCCACGGTCGCAGCAAGGTGCAGCAGTAGGATGAGAGGGAAAGAGGGCAAGACAGAGAGAGGGGGGGAGGGGAAGAGGGGGAGAGGGGGAGATGAAGAGTATTGAGCGTGTGACTGGTTCTTTGCGCGGGGCCTGTGGCGCGCGCAGAGTAAGCGACGCTCTGCGTCGCCCCGTTCCGTCCTCTCCCCCTCTCCCCCTATCCCCCTCTCCTCGTCTCTTCTTTCTTTCAGTCTCTCCATCTCTCTGCCTCCCAGTCCCTACGGCCCCGCCCCTACCTCCAATCCGGGTGCATGTCCGACCCGCCCTCGGTGAGCTTGCGCGGGGAACCGCCGCGCGCGGGGATCACGTACAGCTCCCACGGCCCCTGCGGCGACGCCCCCTGGCAGAAGACGATCCATTGCCCGTCGGGGCTGTATCGGGCGTAGCGCTGCACCCCGCCGAACCAGGTCACCGGGCGGTTCTTCGTGCCGTCGGGAGCGATCGTGTAGATGTGCGTCTCCGTCTCGTAGACCAGGCGCTCGCCGTCGGGCGACCAGTGCGGCTCGCAAGCGCCCTGCCGGTCGTAGACCTTCGTGGGCTCGCCGCCCTGCGGCGTGGTGAGGAAGACCCCGTTGCCCGCTTCCCACCGGCAAGCGAACGCGATCCGCTTGCCGTCAGGGCTCCAGGCCGGGCCGGAGGGGTGCGGCCAGTCCGCCGGGCTGACGGGCGTCTCCCGGCCGCTGGCCAGCTCGCGCGTCAACAGCTTCTCGTCGCGGCGCAGGACGATCGACTTCCCGTCGGGCGACCACTCGGCCTGATCGCCGTCGCAGACTCGTTTCAGTTCCGCCCCGTCGGCCGCCATGGTCCACACGCCCGTAGTCCCGCCGCGCGTCGAGGTGAACAGTATCTGCCGGCCATCGGGCCGGAACACCGGGTCGACGTCGTGCTCGTCGTGCTTCCCCTGGGTCAACTGCTCGAGATCCGAACCGTCCGCCGCGATGCTCCATATCCGCCACGCATCGGCCCGGTTGCTGCAAAAGACGATGCGTCCGGCCGATTCCCCCGGTGACTCTCCCGCCGCGCCCGGCGCAGCCCCCCAGAGCAGCCAACCTGCCGGCAACAGCAACCACGCGACCCACGGGCGTTTCATGGCGACCTCCCTTTGCACACCACAGATTCTACGCGCCCCCGAGACGCCTCGCCACCGGGACGCCGGTTTGACCGCCAAGTCACCCCGATCGGCGCCCTGACCGCCGGCTGCCGACGCGACCCCGCCCCCGCCCTGGGGGGAGACGAGGCGCGTCCCGTGCTGGCCAAGCCGCCGGCCGGCGTGTATGCTGAGTTACGTAGCACGCTTCGTGACGTAGGGAGGGGGAGATACATGCTCCAAGTCACCATACCCGAAGACCTCTTGCGGGAGATCGAACAAGCATTGCCCCCGTCGGCCTCCGCCGAGGAGTTCGTCATCGATGCCGTTCGGCAACGACTGTCGTGGCAGGAGAAGAAACAGGAGTTCTACCGCCTGTCGGACCAGACCCGCCGGGCGATGGCCGAGAAGGGTGTCTCTGAAGCCCAAATTCTCGGCGAGTTCGAGAGCTTTCGCGAGAAGGCCAGCCTGTGACCGAATCGCTGGTTGTCGATGCGAACCCGCTGCTCGCCGCGCTGCTGGGCGGGTCGGCGCGCGGCGTGATCTTCTCCGGCAAGTTCACTTTCTACGCGCCGCAGCACACGTTGTTCGAGGTGGAGAAGTACTTGCCGCGGGTCGCGGAAAAGCTAGGGCAGCCAGAGGCGGATTTGTTTCATGCCTTTCAGCTCTTGCCGGTCATCCCGTGTCAGCCTCGCGATTACGATTCGCACATCCCCCAGGCGACGGGGCTGATCGGATCGCGTGATCCCAAGGACGTTCACGTGCTTGCGCTGGCGCTGAAGCTCGGCCTGCCGATTTGGACCCACGACCGGGACTTCGAAGGTCTTCCCGGCGTGGCGGTTCGAACGACCGGGGAGATGGTGGCGATGCTATCGGGTTGAAAGGGGAGGAATAAGCCGGGGGAGCGTCCCCGACGTCGCGCGGGGTACGGGATACTACTCCGAATTGTACCACGACAAGTCGCGAAAAGGCCAGCGAGTGACGCACTCGTGCTCCCCACGCAACGGCGCTCAATCCGCTTCTGCACTCGGCCGCCGGCCGCGCAAGGGCGGGCCGCAGGTGATGACCGTGACCTCGGCGCGGGAGCGGAAACCCTCGGTCCCTTCGCACGTGAACGTGAGCCGGTTGTCGCCGGGCGCGAGCGTCGGCACTTCGCCCTCGGGGGAAGGCCGGGCAACGAGCTTGCCCCGCTCGTCGTACATGCGGCAGTCGCCAGGCGACTCGAACTCGACGACCATGCCGCTTTCCAGGTCGACGGGAAACACCAATCGCTTGCCGCCCAGCTCGATCGTCGGGTGGTGCAATACGACCTTCCGCGTGCGCAGGGCCTTGATCGGGCTAAGCAGGCACGCGGCCTCTTCGCCGGGCGGGAGGTTGTTCAAGTAGAGGGTCAGCTTGTTGACGGCGTGCCGCACCAGCGGCGAGCGGTGCAGCACGCAGTGGGCCCCGTAGGGCCACCGGTAGTCGTGGTACGCGGCCGCGTCCCGCTCGCGCAGCAGCAGCTCAAAGTAGCGCCAGCCCTCGAAGGCGACCTTGACGTAGTGGTCGTCGGTGGTGCGGAAGTACTCCGGCAGGTTGGTAAGCTGGAGGTTCAGCAGCTCGCCGCGGCCGTCGCCGTGGACCCAAAGGCCCAGCGCGTCGTAAGGGGTCATGTTGACGACGGGGTCGAACTGCTTGACGGCCCTGGCCCACGCGCCCACGGGCGAGTCGCCCCGGTTCGTGGCCGCGAAGCATCCGCTTGCCTTGCCCGCCTTGACCGGATCGGCGACCGACTTGATGCCGGACGCGACGCCCGGGGCGGTGCCCGCCGCCGCGAACTCGCCGTCGGTGGAGAAGTCGGCCAGGACCATGCTCTCTTGATCGTCGTAGGGATAGGCCGAGTAAAGGGCGTGCACGCGCAGTCGCAGCGGCTGGGCGCCGAAGCGGTTCGTTGCGGACCACGTGCTCGTGCCGTTGCTAAGCTCCGGCTCCCCGAAGGGGACAGTCCCATTTTCGCTGCGCGAAAATTGGGACAGTCCCCCGGTCACTTTGTGTTGGAGGTAGTCGGTGGGGAGGAACTGCCACTGGCCGTCGTCGGCCCGTTCCAGGCGGAACTCCTGCCGCTCTTCGCGGAGCTTCTGCTTGACGTCTTCGGTGAAGTAGTTGGACAAGCGGAGCCGTTCGTAGCGGCCGATCATCGCAAGGTACTCGTCCTGTCGCGCGTTGGACGGGTTGCCCGCCGCCACGACGCTCTGGAACGACAGCGGCACGTCGTGGCCCAGGGCCTTGGCCGTGAGGTACTCGATTTCGTCGGGCATCTCCATGTCCCAATCGCGGCTCGGCCCGAGGATCACCCACCAGCCGAGCTGCGCTTCGAGCAGGTAGGCCCGGCGGTACTGCTCCACCGCGCGGAGGTGGTCGTCGGCAAACCGCTTCAGCCCCCACTTGGGGTGATCCCACGCCCCGACGCGGGAATGGAAGGGCCACGAGTGGTGGTCCCAGCAGCTCGCCTCGACCAGCGCCGGGCGTGTAAGGCGCGTGAAGATGGCGTGTCTCATCCGGGCAGTGCCGTACCATCCGCGCATCGCCTCGGCCCCGTCCATGTAGATCTGGTCCAGCCCGCACGCGTTGTACACGCCGGCGATTCGCTCGGCCACCTCGTCGACGAGCGTCGAGTTCTCGTCCGGCACGAAACAGCCGTACCGGGCGACCATGTGATAGACGGGCGTCCCTTTCTTGTGCGGGGCCGGCCGGGTGCCGAACGCACCACGCCGGCACTTCAAGAAGCCGTAGGGCGGCTCCCGCAAGATGACCGAGTAGTGGATCAGCTCGTCGTCGATGCGCAGGCAGTTGCCGCGGCTCGCGTAGGCCCAGACGGTCGGATGATCGCCCGGCGCCTCGGCCGTGGGAACGTCGGCGTCCGCTTCGCCCAGGTCGGCCGTCAGCGTGAACGTGCCGTCGGTGGCGAGCCGGGGATCGGGCACCGGGCGGACCCAGGGGTCGTTCGTGCCGATGCAGCCGGTGAGCGTGTGGATGCCGACCTTCAGTCCCGCCGCGTGCAGCTTGTCGGCGACCGCCTTGAGACCTTCGAGCCCGTGCGGGTAAAGGTCCTCGCGGGGCTCGTAGTGCCCCAAGCTCTGCCCCCAGCCGTGGAGGTGGATGGTTTGGATGCCGCCCCGCCGGGCCAGGTCGATCCACTGCTCGACGTCGTCTTCCGACACGCGGGCGAAGACGTACGAGCCGCGGTTCTGCTCGGCGTCCTGGGCGAACGGGCCGCCGAGCGGGGAGTAAGGAAGGCCCTCGCCGCGGACCACCTCCTGCAACGCCCGTCGCACCTGGGGCGTGGGGCAGGCCACCAACGCGGCCCGGCCCTGATCGAGCCCGTGGTCTTTGAAGGCCGTCGCCCGCAGCGCCGGCGGGTTGCCGGCGACCCGGACGTAGGTCGGGAGGTTGAGCGTGCGCAGGCAGACGGCGAACCGGTCGTCGTCGGCCAGACCCGACGTGGCGCAGACGTGCTCGCACGCCTTCAGGTTGAGGTTCACGAACGTTACCTCGTCCACCGCCGGGTTGCTCAGCGACTCGACGCGGAACACGAAGTATTGCGGCTTGGCCTCCACGCCGACGACCACGGTCGTCGCGGCCTTGGCGAACCGAAACACGAGCCGGCCGACGTCCAGCGAGCACTCCGCCCGCTGAAAGGTCTTGTCGCCCTGCCGGATCGTCACCAGCGGCGTGGTGCGCAGGACGCGATCCTCGCCCGTGCTCCGGTCGATCAGTGCGGTGCACCGGCCGCGGGGGCCGATGGCCAGCTTGGCGTGCTCGTTCTCGAACGTGGCCACGGCCGCGTCGAGCTGCGACTTCCGCGGGATCTTTTCATAGGCGGGTTCTTCCTCGGGCGGGGCGGTCCGCCCGGCGGCTTCGTTCCGGTAGTCGGCGGCGATCTGCTCGGCGTCCAGGGCCCGGTTGAAGACCTTGACCTCGTCGATCAGCCCGTGGTGGCCGACGTTGCCGCCCCACTTGCCGATCAAGAGGTCGCCGCGGTGGCCGACCGGGTAGTCCCACTGGGCCGAGCCGACGGGTCGGCCGTCCACGTAGGTCTTGATCTCGGGCCGCTGGAACGTCGCCGCCAGGTGGTACCACCGCCCCTGGCTGAACGGCGCGACGAGCGGGGCGCTCGTTTCCCGCCACTGCGCGCGGTTCTCGGCCGCCGAGACGCCGGGCCGCCCCATCCGGAACGAACACTGATCACCGCTGACGAACACGAGGAACCCGCCCGGGCTCCACGTGCCGCCGGTGATGATGTTGGGGTATTTCCCCGTGCCTTCCCAGTAGACCCACGCCTCGACGGTCATCTCGTCCGAGCCGTCGAGCCCGGCGATCTCGGGAACGGAGACGTGCGACCCCTCGCCGTCAAACCAAAGCGCGGTGCCGAACCGGCCGCGGACCCGCTGGGCGTCCCAGACCTCTCCGTCGTTCTCGCGGCCGGAGCTGTCGACCGCGACGTCGCCCTGTGCTTCGTCGAACTTCCAGTGGCCCAAGAGCCCGTCCCGCTCGGCCGCGGCGTCAGGCACATCGGCAGGCGCAGCGGCACGCGCGGACATCAGAGTCCCAAAGACGACCGACCACGCGAGAAATGTCCGTCGCATCGTTTCGTTCCCGGAGATTGAGCGGAGGAGGGGCCGGGTACACTCTACCGGTACCGCCCACACCGGTGCTTCGACCAGAATATAGCCGGTCGCCGTTGCGTTGCCAACGCGACGCCGGCCCGGACTAGCCGTCACCGAGTGCTTCAGCGCGTCATGGGCGCGACGAGGCCGGCTCTGGAGAACCGCCTTCCGCCTTGACGACCGCAACCCAGTGGCCGTTTGTCGGCGCGGCGATGGTCGCCACGGTGCCGCCCTGGAGGGTGGCACGCTTGTCCCACTCGCCCGTGCCGATGTTGATCCAGCGGACCTCGAACGTGCCTTCGGCTTTGCGCAGGTCGAGGCCCACCGATCCGCCGTTGGTGAAGTAAAGCGCGTAGGCCCGCCCGGGTCGGGCGGCCAGGTACGCCTGGTTCTCGGCACGGTCGCTCAGCAGTTCGTTCGCCGGCTCGAGGTCCCAAAGCCTCACGAGCGACTCCAGCTTCCTGGCGGCGCGGATCGAGTTGGCGGCGGGCCGAGACAACCCCAGCCCCGAGTCGGGCCGGTGGAACCTCGCAGACGCGGCCCCGCCGATCACGTGCCGCCACCATCGCTCGAGGCCGTCTCGGTTGTTGCCGAACCGGCCGCCGTCGGCGCCGTACGTCTTCACGGTGTTCAGCGGGCGCGGCGTCTTGGCCACGCGAGCCCGGACCCACTGGAAGTTGTCCCAGTGCTCCTGCCCTTTCTTCTGATTGTTCTGCGAGACGTCGGCGAATTGGTATCGCTCGGGGTGTTCCAGCGTGCGCCGGTGCTCGTCGGCCTTCAGGTCCCAGGCGTCCCACATCTCGGTTACGCAGACCTGTCTTCCCGCCTCGACGGCCGCGCGGTGGATGGTCTCGGCCCAGTACGCGCCCCAGGCCTCTTCGCCGGAAGTCTCGTTGTCCATGCAGTAGAGGACGTGGTCGTACTCGAGCGTGTAGGAGAGCATCTTGTCTACGAACCGCTGCTGGTACGGCAGCACGACCTGGTTGTTTCGCTGCTCGGGCGTGGTGAAGAAGAAAGGCTGCCGGTTGCGGCCCGGATGGTCGGGATAGTGCTCGGCGAAGCCCGACTGCGCGTAGGTGTAGTTGACGTTGTTCTTGGGGTTGTAGGGGTGCGGCTCCCAGTGGTCGCGCGAGTAGTCGAAGCGGTCCCAGACTTCGATCTGCACGATGATCCCGCGCTCGTGGGTCAGCCGGAGCAGGGTCTCGAACCGCCGCCAATACCCCTCGTTCCATTGGTCGAGGTCGTACTTGCCGTCGGGGAGCTGGGCGAACGGATAGACCTCGAAGCCTTTGTCTCGACGATCGCTCATCGTGTTGCGGATGTAGTTCGCCCCGACGCGGGCCATTTCATCGAGGTGCTCCTTCAGGTCGGGAATCTGGAACAGGCTGTCGTCCTTGCTGCCGCCCAGCAGCAGCACCGGCTCGCCCCGGTACTGCCAGTAGCGCGGGTTCTTCGGCCAAGGCTGGATGCGGTGCGCGTCTTCCGCGGCGCCGGCCCACGCCGCCGCGCCAAGGAGGTGGAAGATGACGACAACCGTCGGGAGGAATTGGCGAGCGATCATGGGGAGAGCCTCTTGGGAAAAGTCGGCGTATTGTGGAGGATCTCGAAGCCGGGGCCTCGATCTCCTAGCACGCGCCTCCAGTATAACGCCGCGTGTTCCGAGCGGAACGGCGACGCCAGACGGCCCGACGCCGCGCTGAGGTCGAGCGAGGTCTCCTTCCCCTCGGGCAAGCACACCAGGTACTCGGCGCCCCCGTTGGCCAGGCAGTAGCCCGACGAGGCTATCGAGCCGCGCGTCGATGACAGAACGACCCGGCAATCGCGACACGCCGTAACGTGTTGTTGACACAGCACTTAGGACGACGCGGCCGATACCGGGCGGGAGCGTAATTGCGCAGCCGGCGCCCCTTTATGTGTCGCGCGATGCTCGGCCAGCGGGTGCGGAGCCGTTGTTGCGCAGCGCCGTGCCCCGATAACGGACTCCTCGATGACCGCCCGAGGTCACGCAAACCGTTGCCTCCCCCACGACTTGTGTGCTACAATCACCGCCATCGGGAGGGGCGTTATTGCGCACGTCCGCGTGCCATTTTGCGTATCGAGTTCCCCAATTGACAGTAGTTGGTCCAGGGAAGACGAAGTGATTGAGCGATTTCAAGGCGACGAAGGGAGACGGCGTTTGATCGACGCCCTTTGTCGGCAGAAGCTGGTCGCTGGCGATAAGGCGCTTGCCACCTCACTGAGCGACGTTGGGACGCTTGCCGAGTTTGGGATTGGAGCGACCATTATCTCGCAAGGCCGTACAGATAATGAACTTTACCTGCTTCTCGCCGGCACAACTGATGTAATCGTAAACGACCGCGTTGTCGCCTCAGAGAATGCGGGTTCATATGTCGGCGAAATGGCGTTGATTGATCCATCTGCCGTTCGTTGTGCGAACGTCGTTGCAACCCAAACCGTCGTTGCCTGCGTTGTCCCCGAGAAGGACTTCGCCGAGCTCGCTCGCGGCGCCCCGGAGCTATGGAGGCATCTCGCCATTGAATTGGCTGATCGACTTCGGCAGAGAAACGCGTTGGTAATACCGCCAAATCCGCGTCCTCATGTGTTTATTGGCTCTTCTGTAGAATCGTTGCCTGTTGCACGAGCAATACAACTTGGACTGGAGCATGACGACGTAACTGTGAAGGTATGGACTGATAGAGTGTTTGGCGCGTCTGCGTTCACAATGGAGGCTCTCGAAAACGAGATCCGGTCGGCCGACTTCGGCCTACTGGTTCTTGCGCCAGACGACAAGATATTGGCTCGGGGAACGGTTGAAGAAGCGCCTCGTGACAACGTCGTTTTCGAACTGGGGATGTGCATGGGGGCGCTAACACGCGTGCGGACATTCTTCGTGTACCCAAGAGGTGTCGAGATTCGAATCCCGACTGACTTGCTTGGCTTAACACCGATAACGTATTCGGTAGGTGCTGAGGTAGTGCTTCAATCCGTCTGTAAAATGCCGGATTGCTTCGGGGGGTACTTGGTCTCCTGGATACTCAGTTGGTCTCCATGGTAAGGTATTTTCGTCCGGCCATCCAGGCTTCGTCGACCTC
>Ga0180438_10001570_pt1 | contig 40343 bp, 31 predicted proteins | sample SS_ome_12_FD_132455 | JGI IMG/M metagenome (GOLD analysis project Ga0180438, IMG submission 132455) | Hypersaline lake sediment archaeal communities from the Salton Sea, California, USA - SS_3_D_2 metaG | ecosystem: Environmental > Aquatic > Non-marine Saline and Alkaline > Hypersaline >... | reverse complement strand
GTCGTCGGCCAGCCGGCTGGGCAGGTCGAAGTGCATCCGGGCCTCGGGCAGGAAACGCGACACGGCGAACGTCAGCGGGCGCGCGTTCAGGTAGCACACGGCCCCGATGCGGACCCCCTTCCCGCCGTTCCCCGGCAAACGATCGTTACGGCTCACGGCAATCACCACCACCCAAAACGGGTAATTATAGGGCCCCGGCCCTGCGGCGAGAAGGGCCGCACGACTCCTACGGTCCGCTCAGGCGGACCGCGCCCTTTACAGGCCCGAGCCGCAGCGAATCGGGGCCCGCCTCGATTTGGCGCAAGTCGGGGCGAAAGCTAGGCTTTCTATGGCACGTTCCACTGTGGGCGCACCCGGTTTTCCGGCTCTTCCGGCGGACGCACCCAGGACCGGAGAACCCCCGCTTCGCTCTCCCCCATGGCCGCACCCGATAAGGACAACCTGCTGGCCCGGCTCGCCGGAGCCGGTCCGCGCTCGGACGGGCTCGACCCCTACGCCGCTGTGGCCCTCAGCGAGCCGGACCACGACGCCGATCACGAGCAGGACGCCAGAGACGCCAAGGTCGACGCCCTGCTCGAACGGATCAACCGCCTGGCCGGCGCATCGGGTCCTGCTCCCGAGTCCGCCGAGCCGGAAGCGCCGCCGGAAGAAGAGGCGGGCTTTCTGCCCATCGAGCCCGAGTCGATCGAGGCCGCGGCCCTGACCGCCAGCGAGGTGGAAGCCCTGATCTTGAAGTTCCTCCTGGCCCGGGGCGACGCCGCGGGTCGCGACATCGCCGAGCAGGTCAAGCTCCCCTTCGTGCTGATCGACGAGCTGCTGCGCCGGATGAAGAACGACCAGCTCGTCGGTCACCGCGGCTCGGCGCCGATGAACGACTACCGCTACGAGCTTTCCGACGTCGGGCGGGAGCGGGCGCGGCGCTACTCGGCCTATTGCACCTACTTCGGCTCGGCGCCGGTGTCCTTGACCGACTACATCGCCAGCGTCCACGCCCAGTCGCTCACCAACCAGCACCCCACCGCCGACCACTTGGAGCGGGCCTTCGACGACCTCCTCCTGGGCCGCAAGATGCTCGACCGCCTGGGGCCGGCGATCAACTCCGGCCGGGGGCTGTTCCTGTTCGGCCCGCCGGGAAACGGCAAGACGAGCATTGCCGAGCGGGTCACCGCCGCCTTCGGACAGCACACCTGGATCCCCCGCTCGATCGCCATCGATGGCGAGATCATCCGGCTCTTCGACCCGGTCAACCACCACGAAGTGCCGCTGGAGCCGGGCACCGGGCTGATCGATCAGCGCAAGATCGACAAGCGCTGGGTGCGGATCCGACGCCCCACGATCATCACCGGCGGCGAGCTGACGATGGCCCAGCTCGAGGTGACCATGAACACCTCGACGGGCATCAGCGAGGCCCCGCTGCAGCTTAAGAGCAATTGCGGCACGCTGGTGATCGACGACTTCGGGCGCCAGCGCATGCGCATCGACGAGCTCTTGAACCGCTGGATCGTGCCGCTCGAGAAGCGCTACGACTTCCTCAACCTGCCCAACGGCAAGAAGATCAAGGTGCCGTTCGACCAGTTGATCATCTTCTCGACGAACCTCGAGCCGCGGGAGCTGGTCGACGAGGCGTTCCTGCGCCGTATCCCCTACAAGATCGAGGTGGTCGACCCCAGCGAGGCCGAGTTCCACCGGCTGTTCGAGCTGATGTGCGAGAAGCTGGGGGTGGAGTACTCGCGGGAGCCGGTCGATCATCTCATCGACACTCACTACCGGCGCGAGGGCCGCCCCTTCCGCTTCTGCCAGCCCCGCGACCTGGTCATGCAGATCCGCAACTACTGCAAGTACCACAACCAGCCGGCGCAGCTCACCACCGAATACCTCGACCGGGCGGTGGAGAACTACTTCGCGGTGATGTAGCCAGCCCTCACCGCCCCGGACGTTCCAGGCCGAAGGGGAGCTCCATTTGCGGGTCCCGCTCGGCCTCGGGGTTGAGCTCTTTGAAGAGCAGGCTCGGCTGGATGTCGCGGTTATGCTGGTACTTGTCGCTGTCGTAGGGGGCGAAGTCGCCGCGGATCTCGTGGTAGAAGATCTGGCAGATCGGCACGCCCGGGTAGATCCGGACCGGCTGGACGGAGAACATCTCCAGGGTCCAGTAGCCGCAAAAACCCACATCGCCGAACCCGGCCGTGACGTGAACGAAAAGCCCCAGCCGTCCCACGGACGAGCGGCCCTCGATCATCGGTACGAAATTGTGCGTCTCGGTCCGTTCTGCCGTGCGTCCCAGGTAAAGCTGGTTGGCCTGGAGCACGAGCCCCTCCGCCGGAATATGGATGCGCCGCACGCGGTTCGCCTCGCGCATGTCCAGCACCACCTCCTCGTAGACCATCAGCTCGTCGTGCAGCGTGAGGTTGTAGCTGTTCGGGTTGAGGTTTGCCTCGTCGAACGGGTCGATGACGATGTTCGTGCCGAGGTGGCGTTTGATTTCGTGGCCGGAGAGTACCATGGTGGCGGTTTCCGAGTTGGGGGTCGGAGGGGGTCAGGGGATAGGAGTTAGGAGTTAGGAGCTAGGAGCTAGGAGTTAGGGGACAGAGGGACTGAGGGATGGAGAGCGAGTGGGACAAGGGACTCCGTAGGACACTTGGATAGCAGTACGCTCCTCTCCCCCTCTGCCCTTCTCTCTTTCTCTCCGTCCCTCCATCCCTCCGTCTGCGTCTTCCGCACACTGTGCATTCGCTGTCCCACCGCTCAGCCCGACTCCACCCCGATCCGCGGGCAGACATCGGCCAAAGGGCACTCGTCGCACTTCGGCCTTCGCGCCGTGCAGAGGCGGCGCCCGTGGTGGATCATCCGGTGGCTAAAGTCAATCCATTCCTTCTTGGGAAGCTGGGCCATCAGGTCGGCCTCGATTCTCTCCGGGTCCTTCTGGTCGGTCATGCCGAGGCGTCGGGCGATGCGGCTCACGTGGGTGTCCACCGCGATCCCCGAGGGGATTCCGTAGGCCGTGCCCAGCACCACGTTGGCCGTTTTCCGCCCGATGCCGGGCAGGCCGACCAAAGTGTCGAGTTCCCGGGGGACCCGGCCGCCGTGCTGCTCGGCCAGGGCCCCGCAGCAGGCCCGGATGCTCTTCGCTTTGTTGTTGAAAAAGCCGGTGCTTCGGATGTCGCTTTTCAGCTCTTCCAGCGGTGCGGCGGCATAATCGGCCGCCGTGGGGTACTTGCGGAACAGCCCGGGCGTGACGCGGTTGACCCGCTCGTCGGTACACTGCGCCGAGAGGATCGTGGCCACGAGCAGCTCCAGCGGGCTGCTGAAGCGCAGGGCGCAGGTGGCCTCGGGGTAGTGGCGGCGGAGCCGGCGGGCGACCTTCGCCGCGTGTCGTTTGGCTTGCGCGGGGGCGGCCATCGGCGGGTCTCGAAGCGTGCTCGGGCCGGGACCGAGGGACCGACCAGCCCGGCGGCGCGACCCCCCGGCAATCCGGCAGCGTTGCTGGCGCGGGCCAATTGTCCGGCCCGGTGCGGGGGTTGTCAAGGGGCCGGCTTTGGAGTGCGGCGATTCATCGCCGCTTTCGGAGCCCCGCAAGTCATGGGAAGACGGTCTCGAGGCGAGCCCGGCACGCCCCACGGTTCGCGAAGACGCCGGAAAAGCGGCGATGAATCGCCGCACTCCAAAAGGTCGGGGACTGGCCCCAGGGCCCCCGGAAAGCTATAATCCTTAGGACGGGCGGCGCCTCGGCCTCACGCAAGACGAACCACAAACTGCCCACTCGGCCATGTCCCCATTCGAGGATCTCTCCCAGACCGTGGAAAACTTCTCCGGGGAGGTCCGGCTGTTTCCGCTGCCGGACTTGGTGCTGTTCCCACACGTGCTGCAGCCGCTGCACGTCTTCGAGCCCCGCTACCGGCGCTTGTTGGAGGACGCGCTTGCGGACGACCGGCTGATCGCGATGTCGCTGCTCAAGCCGGGTTGGGAGCAGGACTACGAAGGGCGCCCGCCGCTGTATCCCACGGCCTGCCTGGGCCGGGTGACCGCCCACCGGCAACTGGACGACGGGACCTACAACCTCTTGCTGTTGGGGTTGCACCGGGTGCGGCTGGTCCGCGAGCTTTCGCCGCGCCGGCACTACCGGGAGGCCCGGGCGGAGCTCTGCGACGACTATGTCCCGCCGCTTTCCGCGGCGAAGCAGAAGGCGTTGGCGCGCCGGCTCCGCGAGGCGTTTCTCAAAGCGTTGCCGCTCTTGCCCGATGCCAAGGAGCAGCTCGAAGAGCTCGTCGACGGAGACGTCCCGCTGGGGACGTTGACCGATCTGGTGAGCTACGTGCTCGATCTCGAACCGGGGCAGAAGCACCAGCTTCTGGCCGAGGTGAACGTCTGGCGTCGGGCCAGCCTGCTGCTGGAGCACCTCTCGGCCGCGGAGCAGGCGGGCTCCGACCTGGCCGCCGCAGGGTTCCCACCGCAGTTCAGCTCGAACTGAGTGGATCTGCGTGACCTCGGAGTCTTGCGGCTGAGAAGACTTCCGAAGTCTTGCCGAGCGCTCCATTGCCAAGGGGCCGGCCCCTTGACCCCCGACGCGGGGCGGCTTACGATACGGTTTTGGCGTGGTTCTATCACTGGCAGGGTGACCAATGGCAAGCCGCATCGACTCGGCGGACGTATTGACCGGCAGCCTGCTCGGCGAAGAGGACGAGCCGCTTGCGCCCCCGTCCCCTTCGGGCGTGGACCGGCCGCGCATCGAGCGAGCGGTGCGAGAGATCCTCCTGGCCGTGGGCGAGGATCCCGACCGGGAAGGGCTTCGCGACACACCGGCCCGGGTGGCTCGGATGTACGCCGAGCTGTTCGGCGGCTTGCACGAAGACCCCCGCGCCCACCTGCGCAAGTTCTTCACCGAGCGCTGTGACGAGGTCGTGCTGGTGCGCGACATCAGCTTCAACAGCATGTGCGAGCACCACATGCTCCCCTTCACCGGCGTGGCCCACGTGGCCTATCTGCCGGGCGAGCGCGTGGTGGGGCTCAGCAAGCTGGCCCGGGTGGTCGAGGGTGTAGCCCGGCGCCCCCAGGTTCAAGAGCGCATGACCGAACAGATCGCCGACCTGCTGGTCGAGGAGCTACACGCAAAAGGGGTGGGCGTGGTGATCGAAGCCACACACACCTGCATGACGGTGCGCGGGGTGCGCAAGCCGGGCTGCATTTGCGTGACCTCGGCCATGCGCGGCATGTTCCGCAAGAGGGGCTCGACCCGCGCCGAGCTGATGACCCTGATCTACGGCGACCGCCGCTGACCTTCCCACCCCATTCCCGGCCCGGCCATGGAGCGAATCGCTCTTCAGCGCGAGCGCATTCAAGACGATCTTCGCGGTCTGGTGAGCGGCGAGGTGCGCTGCGACGACATCCGCTTGCAGCTCTACGCCAGCGACGGCAGCATCTACGAGATCCGGCCCGCGGCGGTGGTCCAGCCCCGCTCGGTCGCCGACGTCGTGGCCTGCGTCCAATACGCCGCCGAGCAGGAGATCCCGATCCACGCCCGCGGCGGCGGAACGGGAACCGCCGGCGGCTCCATCGGGCAAGGGGTGGTGCTCGACTTCTCGAAGTACCTCCGCCGCGTGCTGCGCCTGGCGGGCGATTCGGTCCGCGTGCAGGCCGGGGTGGTCCACGAGCGGCTCAACGCCCAATTGCGCCCGCGGGGGCGCCAGTTCGGGCCGGATCCCATCCGCAGCGACGTCACGACCCTGGGCAGCATGATCGCCGCCGACGCGATGGGCAGCCGCTGGCTGAAATACGGCTCGACCGGCCGCCACGTGCGCAGCCTTCAGATCGTCACCGCCGAGGGGCGACTGCTCGAAGTGGGGCGCGAGCCCCGCTTCGCCGAACCGGCCCAGGGCGACCCCGGCCGGAAGCGTGACCTGGTTGACCGGCTCGGGGCCCTCTTGGCCCGCAACGCCGATCTGATCGCCCAAGGACGCCGCGACTGCCCGGTCGACGGCTGCGGCTACCAGCTTGCCGGCGCGCTCGACGACGAGCACCTCGATCTGGCCCGGCTGATCGTCGGCTCCGAGGGCACGCTCGCCCTGGTGACCGAGGCGACGCTGGCCACCCAGCCGCTGGTCGGGTATCGCGGCGTGGCTTTGTTGCTCTTCGACAGCCTGGAGCGGGCCTCTTCGGCGGTCCGGGAGATCCTGCCGCATCGCCCGACGGCCTGCGATCTGGTCGACCGCCGCCATTTGAGCCTGGCCCGGGAGACCGAGGTCCGCTACGACCTCTTGATCCCGCAGGAGACCGAGGCCCTGCTGCTGGTCGAGTGTGACGGGGAGCAGCCGCTGGAGGTTCGCGAGCGCTTGCGAGAGGTGGTCGATCGGGTGTGGCACGGGCGGCGCCTGGCGTTCGGGGCGCGGCTGGCCTTCGATCCCGAGGAGGCCGATCTGTTCTGGCGCCTGGTCAAGAAGGTGCGTCCGGCGGCGTACCCGATCAAGGGTCCCAGCCGCCCGATACCCGTGGTCGACGACCTGGTGGTCGCGCCGGAGCGCCTGCCCGAGTTCCTCGTGCGTTTACATCAGGTGTTGCGCCGGCAGCGGATCACCACGTCGCTGTTGGTTCACGCGGGCCAGGGGCAGATTCATTTGCAGCCGTTCCTGGACCCGACCAACCGGGACGACGCCCGGCGCATGCAGGCCCTGGCCGACGACCTCTACGGCGAGGTGCTCGACTGCGGCGGAGCGATCTGCGGCGAGCACGTCTGCGGCCTGAGCCGCACGGCGTTTGTCCCGCGCCAGGCCGGGCGGCTCTTGGAGGTGTTTCGCCGGGTCAAGCAGATCTTCGACCCCGCGAACATCCTCAACCCCGGCAAGGTCGTCGGCGAGACACCCGAACGCCTGACGGACCACATCCGACCCGCGATCCCGGCCGGGCGCCCGGCGGAGCCCGAAGCGTCCGACGAGCCGTCGCCGCCGATGCGCAACCTGGTCGAGCTGCAGCTCGGCTGGGACCCGGAGCGGGTCCGCGAGGTGGTGGCCGACTGCAACCGTTGCGGCGACTGCCGCTCGCAGGCGCCCGAGGTGCGGATGTGCCCGCTGTTCCGCTATGCCCCGGCCGAGGCGGCCTCGCCCCGGGCCAAGGCCAATCTGCTCTTCGGCGTGTTGACCGGCCGGATCGAGCTGGGCCTCCTCACCAGCGACGAGTTCAAGGCCATCGCCGACCTCTGCGTCCACTGCCATGCCTGCCGGCTGGAGTGCCCGGCGCGGGTCGACATTCCCCACCTGATGCGCGAGGGCAAGGGGGCCTACGTTGAGTCGAACGGGCTGCGCCTGGCCGACTGGGCAATGACGCGCCTGCACCTGCTCGCCGCCGCGGCCGGAAGGGTCAGCCCGCTGGCCAATTGGGCCCTGGCCAACCGCCAGATGCGCTGGCTGCTGGAAAAGGTGCTCGGCGTGGCCCAGGGGCGGAAGCTGCCCCGGCTGGCCCGGCGGAGCTTCCTGCGCCGGGCGGCCAGGCGGCGGCTGACGCGACCGGTGCGGCACAGCGAGCGCAAGGTCCTCTACCTGGTCGACACCTACGCCAATTACTTCGACACGCAGTTGGCCCTGGCGCTGGTCGCCGTGCTGGAGCACAACGGCGTGGCCGTGTACGTGCCCCCGCAGCAGAAGCCGGCCGGGATGCCCTCGGTGGCCTGCGGGGCCCTGGACCACGCCCGGCGCCTGGCCGAGCGCAACCTCGCGTTTCTGGCCGAGGCGGTTCGCCAGGGCTACGACGTCGTGGCGACCGAGCCCTCCGCCGCACTGTGCCTGGTGCGCGAGTACCCCCAGCTCATCGACGACGAGGACGCCCGGCTGGTGGCCGCGCAGAGCAGCGAGGCGTGCACCTATCTATGGCGCATGCACACCAAAGGCGCGCTGAAGCTCGACTTCAAGCCGGTCACCGCCTCGCTGGGCTACCACCTGCCCTGCCACCTGCGCGCGCTCGAGGTCGGTTCGCCGGGCGAGCACCTGCTGCGCCTGATACCGGGTCTGAGGGTCCGGCGCATCGAAGAGGGCTGCTCCGGCGTGGCCGGCACCTTCGGGCTGAAGCGGCAAAACTACCGCCGGAGCCTCCGCGTCGGCTGGCGCCTCATCTCCCGGCTCCGTGACGAAAGCATCCAGGCCGGCGTGACCGAGTGCAGCACCTGCAAGATCCAAATGGAGCAGGGCACCAGCAAGCCGACCATCCACCCGATCAAGCTGCTCGCCCTGGCCTACGGCTTGATGCCCGAGATCGCCCCGATGTTGACCACGCCGGGGGAGGAGTTGACCGTGACATGAAGGTGCGTGTCCGCCTGTTTGCCGCCGTGCGCGAGGCGGCGGGTTGCGAGTCCGTCGAGATCGACGTCCCGAAGGCCGCGACCGTCGGGGAGGTCCGCCGGCGCCTGGCCGAGCGCCTTCCCGCTGCCGCCGAGCTGATTCGCCGGGCGATGTTCGCGGTGGGCACCGAGTACGCCACCGATGCCACCGAAATCCCACCCAACGCCGACGTGGCCTGTATCCCGCCGGTGAGCGGCGGGTAGAATGAATCCCCATGATCCAGCTCACCACCAACCCGATCGACACCGAGGCCGTGATCGACGCCGTGCGTTCGCCGGCGGCCGGGGCAGTGGTGCTGTTCGTGGGCACGGTGCGCGAGATCACCGACGGGCGACGGACCGAGTCGCTGGATTACGAGTGCTACGGCGAGATGGCCGAATTGCAGCTCGCCCAACTCGAAGACGAGGCCCGCGGGCAATGGGATCTGGTCGAGTGCCTGATGGTCCACCGCACGGGCCACTTGCCGGTGGGCGAGATCAGCGTGGCCATCGCCGCCAGCGCCGCCCACCGAGCCGCCGCCTTCGACGCCGCAAGCTGGCTGATCGACCGCATCAAACAAGTCGTCCCGATCTGGAAGAAAGAAAACTACGCCGACGGCACCCATGAATGGGCCCACCCGGGCGAGTAGGGTGAATATCGAATGACGAATGACAAATGACGAATGTCGAGCCAAGAAGCATGAAGTGAGATATCGAGCCCGGCTTTCCCAAGTCGTTCATCATTCAACATTCGTCACTCGACGCTGGATATTCGTCATTCGTCATTCAACCGCCCACCTCCCAAACATGCTTTCCCCTCACCCCCCAACCCCGAACCCTCTGGTCGATCGCCTCGGCCGCGTCCACACGGACTTGCGGGTCTCGGTGACCGACCGCTGCAATCTGCGCTGCTTCTACTGCATGCCGGGCGAGGGCGTCGAGTTCCGCTCCCATCAAGAGGTCCTGCGGTACGAGGAGATCGAGCGGTTCGTGCGCGTCGTCGCGCGGCTGGGGATTCGCAAGGTCCGGCTCACCGGCGGCGAGCCGCTGGTGCGCAAAGGGATGGTCGGCCTGGTCGAGATGCTCGCCCGAATCCCCGGCATCGACGACCTGGCCATGACCACCAACGGGATCCTGCTGGCCCAGCACGCCGAGGAGCTTAAGGCGGCGGGCTTGATGCGCCTGAACGTCAGCATCGACACGCTCGATCCCGAGAAGTTCCGGCGCGCGACCGGGCGCGACGCCCTGGGCGACGTGCTCGCCGGCATTGCGGCGGCCCGGCAGGCAGGTTTCCGGCAGATCAAGCTCAACGCCTTAGCCATTCGCGGCCGGAGCGAGGAGGACGTCGTGCCGCTGGCCCGGTTCGCCCGCGATCGGGGGCTGACGCTCCGGTTCATCGAGTTCATGCCGCTGGACGGGTGCCGGCAGTGGCAGCCCGGCCAGGTCCTAAGCGCCGCGGAGATCCTCGACCTTCTCGCCAGCGAGTTCGGTCCGCTCGAGCCGGTCTCCGACGACGGCTCGGCAGCGGCTCGGGAGTATTGCTTCCCGGACGGCGCGGGTCGGATCGGGGTGGTGCCGTCGGTCAGCCGGCCGTTCTGCGACCGCTGCAACCGGTTGCGCCTGACCTCCGACGGGCGACTCCGCAACTGCCTGTTCGCCGTCGAAGGAACCGAGGTACGGGAGTTGCTGCGCGGCGGGGCGTCGGACGAGCAGATCGCCGAGGCCGTGCGCGAAACGGTCCGGCAGAAGTTCCCCGCCCGCGGCTCCCCCGACGCGTCCTTTGCCCGCCCAAAACGCACGATGCACGAGATTGGAGGGTAGCTGAAAAAGGGACCAGGTATGTTCTGCCGGAACGGCCCGAAGGGTGCTTCGCACAAAATATACCTGGTCCCTTTTTCTCGTGGGGGCCCGGGTATTCCTGAGGGCTTGCCTCCTCTGCCGTCGCAACGCAGAATGGAAACGGGGCACGCCATTGTCATTCCGGGGAACGCACGGCATGAGCACCTCGCGATCCGGCCACTGGCTGTCGCTCAGTTTGGGCGTAGCGGCCGTCGGCACGGCATGGCTCGTGCCGCTGGCACTTGCCCAAGTCCCCCGCCCGAGGTTCGACCCCGACAAGCTCGGCGAGCGCCCCAACGTGATCCTGGTGCTGACCGACGACCAGGGCTACGGCGACATCGGGGCCCATGGCAATCGGTACATCAAGACCCCGACGCTCGACCGGCTCCACCGCGAGAGCATCCGGCTTGCGGACTTCCACGTGGACCCGACCTGCTCACCGACCCGGGCTGCGCTGTTGACCGGGCGTTACTCCTGCCGCACTGGCGTGTGGCACACGCTCATGGGCCGGTCGCTCTTGAGGCGCGACGAGCGGACCATCGCCGACACGTTCGCGGCGGTCGGCTATCGGACGGCCATCTTCGGCAAGTGGCACTTAGGCGACGACTACCCCTTCCGGCCGCAGGACCGGGGCTTCGAGGAGGTGCTGGTCCACGGCGGCGGCGGCATCGGGCAAACGCCCGACTACTGGGGCAACTCCTATTTCAATCCCGTGCTCCGCCACAACGGCAAGCTCACCAAGACCCGGGGCTACTGCACCGACGTCTTCTTCGACGCGGCCATCCGGTTCGTCGAGGAGCACCGGGGCGAGCACTTCTTCGTCTATCTGGCGCCGAACGTGCCGCACTCCCCCTACCAGGTCGACCCGAAGTACAGCGATCCGTACGTCGCGCGCGGGCTCAAGCCCACGCTGGCCGCTTTCTACGGCATGATTACCAACTTCGACGAAAACCTGGGCCGGCTGATCGCCAAGCTGGAGTCGCTCGGCCTGGCCGACAACACGATCCTGGTCTTTCTGACCGACAACGGCACTTCGGGCGGGGGCTTCAACGGGCAGTTGCGCGGGCAAAAGGGCTCGGTCTACGACGGCGGACACCGCGTGCCCTGCTTCATCCGCTGGCCAGCCAAGCTCAAAGGCGGCTTCGACGTCGAGCACCTCACCTGCCACATCGACCTGCTGCCCACGCTCCTGGAGCTTTGCGACCTGCGCCGGCCGCGCGGGCTGCGGCTTGACGGCAAGAGCCTGCTGCCGCTGTTGGTGAAGGTCGAGGAGTGGTACCCGCGAAACATGTTCGTCCAGTCGCACCGCATCGACCGCCCCGTGCCGTGGCGCAACTCGGCGGTGATGGCAGAAAAGTATCACGTCGTGGTGCGCGAGGACGAGTACGAGATCAAGAAGGAGTACCGGCTGATCGACGGGCGCGAGCTGTACGAGGTGCTCGAGGACCCGGGGCAGGTGCTCAACGTCGCGGCCACCAACCCCCCGCTGGTCGACAAGCTGCGGTTCGCCTACGAGGAGTGGTACAAGAGCGTCTCCGAACGGTTCGGCGAGTACTGCGAGATCGTGCTCGGCTCACCCCAAGAAAACCCCAGCACCCTGACCTGCTTCGACTGGCACGACGAGAGCGCGATGCAGGTCTGGCACCAGGCCCAGCTTCTAAAGCGTCCCGTGGCCAACGGGTTCTGGGCCGTCGAGTTCGAACGCGGGGGCCGCTACCGGTTCACACTCCGCGAGCGCCCGGCCTTCGCCCCGCAACCGCTCAAGGCGGGCATTGCCCGATTGAAGGTCGGGGGCCTCGTCTTGACCAAGACCTACCCGGCCGGCGTAAGCGGCGTGGTCTTCGAGACCGACGTCCCGGCCGGCAAGACCCGGCTCCAGACCTACCTGGCCGAGATGGGCGGGGCTGTGCGCGGGGCCTACTTCCTCGAGGTCGAGTACCTCGGCCCGGCCGCCGAGCAGGAAAACCTGGACCGGAAGCCGCCCGGGGGCGGGGCCTACGAACGCCCCAAGCGCCCGGGGGCATACTGATGTGCGGTCAACCGGTGATCGGCGGGTGGCAGGGGCAGCTTGTCTGCCCCTGAAGGCTCAAGGGCGGGCAAGCCGCCCATGCCACACCACCTGCCGCCCGGCAGTTGGGCCGACTGATGCTCTGATTCCCTATTCGACCTTCCACTCCAGCACCCCGCCGCTCACGTCCGGCTTGAGCTGCACCTCGGTCCGCAGCGCGTCGGTTTCCACGGGCGTGAAGGTGGTGCGGTTGTAGCGGTCCAGCTCGGTGCCGAAACCGGAGGCGTTCTCGACCGGCTTCCACTCCGCGACATCGCGGTAAACGAGCTTCCACGATTCGGGCACCCGGCACTGGCCGCGGCCCGTGTCGTCGAACCAGTAGACCTCGACGGCCGAGACTCTCCGCTTCTCGCCGAAGTCGTACTGCACCCATTCCTTGCTCCCCCGGTGGTCCCACCACGTGTGGCGGGGGATCGAGTGGTCGCTCGAGTTGGCCGGCTCGAGCTGGTCGTTCAGGGCCGAGGTCGTGTCGTGCCTCCAGCAGTGGGACGACGTGGCCCGGGCCACCTCGGCCGGGGTGAGCGGCGTCGAGGGCCCCAGCGTCGCCGGGTCGAGCGGGCGGTAGAGCTTCCCTTCCCAACTCGGGTCGTCCGGGTCGGGCTGGCGCGACTTGCCGTCCTGCCGCACCCACACGGCCATCTCGCCCGGCTCGCGATGGTCCCAGGCATAGTACGGAATGGCCGTGATCTCGCGCCCGTCGCGGGCCGTGCCCTTGATCACGGTCACGCCGCCCAGCAGGTCGGGCTTGTGCTCGGCGCGGAACTTCGGGTCGTGCGGCAGCATGATGTTGCCCACGCCCTCGGGATTGTCGGCCGCCTCGAAGCAGTAGACGATCGGACCCCGTTGCACGGCCACGCGCCCCAGGTCGGCCTGGACGCGGGGATGGGCCTCGATCCGCCGGATGTCCATGGGCAACCACAAGTTGACCACGTCGCCCGGCTTCCAAAGATGGTGAATGCGGACGTAGCCGCGAGTCTCCTCTACGTGGGTTTCCCGTTCAGGATGTTCAAATGGCATGGCCTGTTTTCCACACCAACCAGGCTTTCGAAGGTGCAGAGCGAAGGTCAATGGCTCAGCCGGTTCGACGATGAGCTTCACGATCCCGTTCCAAGGGTACTCAGTCTCTTGCGTGATCTTCACCGTCTGCCCCGCCACGGGCACCTCGGCCGCGCCCGCGGCGTAGAGGTTCACGTACACGGCGTTCTCGCCCGTGGCGTACACGTACCCCGGCACCGACGGGACGAACCGCACCACGTTCGTCGGGCAGCAGGCACAGCCGTAAAAGGGCTGGCGGTGATGGCCGCCGCTGGAGGCCAGCGGGTTGACGTAGAAGTACGTCTTCCCGTCCAGGGCAATGCCCGAGAGGATGCCGTTGTACATCACCCGCTCGACCACGTCGGCGTATTTCCCCTCGGCGTGCAATAGGTTGAGCCGGTGGTTCCAAAGGGCCATGCCGATCGCCGCGCAAGTCTCGCAGTACGCGGCCTGGTTGGGCAAAGCGTAGTCGCCGCTAAAGCCCTCGCCGTGGCCCTGCACGCCGATCCCGCCGGTGACGTACATCTTCCGCTTGGTCACGCTCTGCCACAGCCGGTCCATGGCGCCCAGCAGGGCCTCATCGCCCGTGTACCCGGCCACATCGGCCACGCCGGAGTAGAGGTACATCGCCCGGACCGCGTGGCCGACGATCTCGCTCTGTTCGCGCACCGGCTTGTGGTCCTGGCAGTAGGGGCCGTAGAGCCGCTCCCGCTTCGATTCGTCGCCGCGCACGTCGATGAAGAACTGGGCCAGCTTGAAGTAGCGGTCCTCGCCGGTCAGCTCGGCCAGCTTGACCAGGGCCAGCTCGAGCTCCTCGTGGCCCGGCACGTCGTGCCGCTTGTCCGGCCCGAAGATGCCGTCGATCAGGTCGGCTTTCTTGACGGCCACGTCGAGCAGCGTCCGCTTGCCGGTCGCCCGGTGGTGGGCCACGGCCGCCTCGATCATGTGGCCGGCGCAGTACAGCTCGTGGCGCACGGCGAGGTTGGTCCATTTCTTGTCGGGCTCGACGAGCGTGTAGTACGAGTTGAGGTATCCGTTCTCCTGCTGGGCGGCGGCGATCTTGGCGATCACGTCGTCGACGGTCTTCTCCAGGTCCGCGTCGCGCCGGTCGGCCAGCGAGTAGGCGGCCCCTTCGAGCACCTTGTAGACGTCGGAGTCGTTGAAGTAGATGCCCTCGAACTTCCCCTCCATCAGGCCGCCGGCCTTGGCGAAGTTCGAGATTCGCCCCGTCTGCTCGCACCACTCGAAGTTGTGCGGCAGCGAGGCCGTGCGGTTGGTCTCAATCCGCGGCGCCCAAAAAGCGTCCGCGAGCTTCACCGCGGTGAAGGGCACGGCCGTGAGCTTCCGGTGCGGCGGGGCCTCGGCCGTCGCACGGGAAGTGATGACGCAGAGGATAGTGAACGCGATCACGGACGCCGGGGCGAGTCTCACGGGTGTGCTCCTGGAACGTGGAGGGAGGGACAAGGCGTGGCGCGGGTTGGCAAAGCCCGTGCCTCGAAGTATGGACTGCGCCCGGGGCGGGTGTCAAGCCGGCGGGGAGGGCTTGTTCGGCACCGGAGACACCGGGTAGACTGGTGCAAGCCGGCGGAGCGACGGCGGGCAACCGCTGGCGCCCGCTTCAACCTTCGCTCAACCATTGCCGCGAGGAGTCCACCATGTCCAACATCGCCATCCTCTACTGCAAGCGGATCAAGGACCATTCGTGCATCGGGTGCGCGAAGTGTTACAAGGGGATCGAGGAGCGAAACGGCGAGTTCGGCCGGCACGACGAGATTCATCTCGTGGCCATGACCGACTGCGGCGACTGCCCCGGCCTGGCCGTGCCCCGGGTGAAAATCCTGACCGAGGTGGCGAACAACCTCGGGCGCCCGATCGACACGGTCCACCTGGGCACCTGTGTGAAGGCGGCCATGAACACGGCCGGCTGCCCGATCGACTTCGACGCCCTGAAGGCCGCCGTCGGGCAGAAGTTCGGCTGCGAAGTGGTGTTGGGGACGCACGCGTACTGACTTTGGAGTGCGGCGATTCATCGCCGCTTTCTGGGACTTGGGCAAGCACCTTTCTCCAAAGCAATCGCGGCAGAGCAGCAAAGTACGTGCATAAGACGACAGGAAAGCGGCGATGAATCGCCGCACTCCAAAGGAGAGCATAATGACACCGGACGACCTGCGGGCGATCATGGGCTTTCTCCAGGACCGGGTCCGGCTGAAGGACGCGGAGCCGGCCGGCGAGGTGGCCGTCGAGTTCGACGTCCCCACGGCCGAGGAAATGGCCCGGGCCGGGCTCGACGCCGAGGGGTCGCGGCAGATCCTCGCCGCCGGGTGGTGGGACGAGATGGTCGCCGACACCGTCGAGACGCCCGAGATGTGCGATCCCGACGACCCGCCCGAGCAGGTGCTCGAGTACGCCAAGGACGTGATCTCGGAATACATCCGTAAGCGGGCGCAGCTTTAGGGAAAAAGGGGACGGGGCTAATTTGCCGGAACGGCCCGAGGGGTGCTTCGCACAAATTAGCCCCGTCCCCTTTTTCCCGCGTTCGGAGGGACCGGCTTGGACGAACGCACCAGAGCACGTTTCGACCGCGAGCTGGAGTGGGTGCTCGAGCGCCTTCCGGAGCGGGTCCACGAGCTGATCGAGGAGGTGCCGCTGCACGTCGAGGACCACCCCTCGCCGCGCGTGATGGCCGAGCTGGGCGTGCGGCGGCGCGACCAGCTTTGCGGGCTGTACACGGGCATCCCCCTTTCCGAAAAGAGCATCCAACATTCCGGGCAGATGCCCGACGTGGTGACCATCTTTCGCGAAGGGATTCTGGCCACCGCCCGAGGCTACGACGGCCGGGTCCGCCGCGACCGGCTCCGCGAGGAAATCCGCATCACGGTGCTGCACGAGCTGGCGCACCACCACGGCATCGACGAGGACGAGCTGTGGGAGCTGGGCTACGGGTGAAGTGGGAAGCGAGGAGTGTGAAGTGTAGCGGGTGGGCTTGCCCGCCGTGGAAGCGAGGGGACAAGAGTCAGGAGTCAGGAGACAGTGGCATGGCGCAACCCAATGGCGATCCGAACACGGACCCGCGCTTGCTGCGCCTTCACGCCGGCGACAACGTCGCGGCCGCGAAGTGCGACCTGGCGGCAGGCGAGTCGGTGACGATCGGCGGCGAGCGGATCGAGCTGACGCAGGCGGTTCCCACGGGCCACAAGATCGCACTGGTGCCAATCGCCCCGGGCGAGAAGGTGCTCAAGTACGGCGCCCCCATCGGCTCCGCCACGCAAGCGATCCGCCCCGCTGAGTACGTACATACCCATAACGTGAAGAGCGATTATCTGCCGACCTACGACCGAGGAGAAGCGACGTAGCCGCGTGTTTAAAGTGCGGCGATTCATCGCCGCTTTCGTTTTCGGGACACCGTATCCGACGAGAAAAGCAGCGTTGCTCTGACCGCTTCGGAGCAGGACGGAGAAAGCGGCGACAAATCGCCGCACTCCAAAAGGAGCTACCCATGATCCAGGGCTACCTCCGCCAAAACGGGCGCAAGGGCATCCGCAACGTGGTGGCGGTGGCTTACCTGGTCGAGTGCGCCCACCACGTCGCGCGGGAGATCGCGGCGCCGTTTCGCGAGCGGGGAGTCCACCTGATCGGCTTTCCGGGGTGTTTCCCCAACGCCTACGCCGAGCGGCTGATGAGGCAAGTCTGCACGCACCCCAACGTGGGCGCGGTGCTGCTGGTCTCGCTGGGCTGCGAGAGCTTCGACCGCGCCGGGCTGGCCGGGACGATCGAAGCTTCGGGCCGCCCGGTCCAGACCGTGGTGATCCAGGAGTCGGGCGGGACGCGGAAGAGCATCGAGGCCGGCCGGGCTTGGGTCGAGGCGGCACGCCGGCAGATCGCTTCCGTGCCCCGCGTCGAGATGGACGTCGACGACCTGGTCGTCGGCACGATCTGCGGCGGGTCCGACGCCACCAGCGGGCTGACGGCCAACCCGGCCGTCGGCCGGGCGTTCGACATGCTCATCGAGCGCGGGGCGGCCTGCATCTTCGAGGAGTCGGGCGAGCTGGTCGGCTGCGAGCATTGGATGGCCGAACGGGCGGTCAGCCCTGAGCTGGGCCGCGAAATCCTCGCCGCCATGGACAAGGCCGCCCGATACTACCGGGCCTTTGGCCACTCGAGCTTCGCACCCGGCAACGCCGAAGGGGGACTTACCACGATCGAGGAGAAGTCGCTGGGGGCCTACTCGAAGAGCGGCGACTCGCCCATCGCGGGGCTCTTGAAGCCGGGCGACGTGCCGCCCCGCGGCGGGCTCTACTTCCTCGACGTCGTGCCCGACGGCGAGCCGCGCTACGGATTCCCCAACATCGTCGACAACGCCGAGATCGGCGAGCTGATGGCCTGCGCCTGCCACCTGCACCTGTTTACCACCGGCCGGGGCACGGTCGTGGGCTCGGCGATCACCCCGGTGGTGAAAATCTGCGCCAATCCCGACACCTACCGCCGCCTGGCCGACGACATGGACGTCGACGCCGGTAAGATCCTCGAGGGCCGGGCCACGCTCGATGAGGTGGGCCGCGAGATATTCGACCTTGTCCTGCGCACCGCCGCGGGCGAGCCGACCGTAAGCGAGGGTCTCGGCCACCAGGAGTTCATCCTCGTCTACAAGCAGTTCGAGCCGATCGGCCCGGCGTGCCTGCCAGACAGCTTGTAGTAGCGTCGTTTGACAATTCGGCATGGCCGCCGGCGTGGCAAACCGCCGGCGCATTGAGAAGCCCCACCGGCTTGCGACCGACGGGGCCCTGAGGTTCAAGATTGCGGGGCCGAGCTACCTCTTCCGTCGATACGCTGCCGTGCCGATCCCGAGGGCTGCGAGCAGCGACCAGATGAGGAAGGTGGAGGGCTCGGGGATGATGGCCTCCCCCCCGGGCTGCGAGGCCTCGAGGTGGTAGTCGACCGAGCCGTTTGGCGACCAAAGGTCCGCACCGAGGTAGGCCCCGAACTCGAACTCGTTCCAAGGGTACGCGTCGGTGCTGTTCATGTCCTTGATCACGCCATACGTATCCGTCCGTGTGTCGGCCCCGACAGTGAGGTCGATGGTGCCGGCGTTGATGACCATGGAGAAGTCGATCAAGTTCGGCCCGTTGGGGTCCCTCGGGACCTCGACGTAGGTCTGCACGATCTCTCCGCCAAGATTGCCGTCGGAAGGGCCGATCCTGAACCTCGTGTCCCCGATGTTAGCGATGTAGGCGTACGCCCCGCCCATGTAATTCGAGTGGCCGTCGTCCACCCACCGCTTGTCGAGCAGGCCGATCATGACGGCCCCGTTTTGAGTCAGGTTGCTCAACTCCACCGAACCTTCGATCGTGACGGGGTCGGTGTTTGGGGTGAACGTCTCGCCGGTCCAGCGGGTATAGTCTCCGCCCCAGCCGGCGTCCGCGATGGTGCCGTCGACGATGAGTTCGGCCCGGCCTGGGGCCGCGGCGAGAGCCGCTATGCACGCCACAGCACAGATCAGGATGCATCTTTTCACGGTTCTGTCCTCCTCAGTTCGTCGACACCGGGCAGATAGTTTACACACGAACTCACTGTCAGCTTAGTCACTCAAGCCCCAGTTTCCAGCGAATTCTGCCCCGCTCCCAAGAAATCCCCGTCTCCGCGGGGGCCCACCCTTAGGAGGGGGCCTGCGGCTTTCCCGTGGGTACCCTGCCCACGATTCACCCCTAATCAGCCGTTCCCACCCCATTCCTGACACGGAATTCCGAAATTCTCCCAAAATCCACTCTGTAGAGGGGGTTTCTGCCGGAAATCGACCCCAACCCGGGGGGCAAGAAAAATCGGGCGGAAAGTGCGGGCCGAGGGTGGGCGAGGAGTCGGGCCGGCGATTCCCCACTCCCCAATCACCGCCGGACCACCACGCGGCCGCCAGGCTCTTGGGCGCGAGGCCGAGGCCCTGCGCACCGCCGCAGGCCAGCCGACCCGGAGCGAATCGCTCGGCCACCAGGAGTTTATCCTCGTCTACAAGCACTTCGAGCCGATCGGCCCGGCGTGTCTGCCGGCGGGTTGACAAGGGCCCGCCGACTCCTACGATGCAGGTACCTCGCAGGGCGGTTTCAGGCGGGGCCTCGAACCTACAAGGAGAATGATCATGCCGGTGATCTATCGGGTGAACATGTCGGATCTCACGGTCCGGGCGGAAGAGCCGTCCGAGGGGTACGTGGCCCTGGGCGGCCGGGCGTTGACCTCGGCCATCGTGGCCGACGAGGTGCCGCCGAGCTGCCACCCGCTCTCCGAGGAGAACAAGCTGGTGCTGGCCCCGGGCCTGCTCACCGCCACGTCGGCCCCCTCAAGCGGGCGCATATCGGCGGGTGGCAAGAGTCCACTCACCGGTGGGATTAAGGAGTCGAACTCCGGCGGACAGGGGGCCACCGGACTCGCCACCCTGGGGATCAAGGCCCTGGTGGTCGAGGGCAAGCCGGCCGACGGCGGGTGGTATCGGCTCGTGGTCAACAGCGACGGGATCAAGATCGAGCCGGCTGGCGAGCTGGTCGGGCTGGGCAACTACGACGCGGTGGCCAAGCTGTTCGCGGAGTTCGGCCCGAAGGTGGCCTGCATGGGCGTCGGCCCGGCCGGCGAAATGGCCGCCGCGGCGGCGAGCATCTACGTGACCGATCCCGAGGGCCGGCCCACGCGCCACTGCGGGCGTGGCGGGCTGGGGGCCGTGCTGGGGTCGAAGGGCGTCAAGGCGATCGTGGTCGACTATTCCGGCGGCGAGCGGCCCAAGCCGGCCGACCAGGAGAAGTTCAAGGCCGGCGTGAAGAAGATCGTCACCGCCCTACAAAAACACCCGGTCACCAGCGAGACCCTGCCGAAGTACGGCACCAACGCCCTGGCCAACGTGATCAACGCCGCCGGGGCCTATCCCACGCGGAACTTTCACGAGGGCCAGTTCGAGCTGACCGAGTCCTTAAGCGGCGAGCACCAGCACGACCTGATCCTCGAACGGGGCGGGAAGATCTCTCACCCCTGCCACCGCGGCTGCACGATCAAGTGCTCCCGGATCTACCACGACAAGGACGGCAACTACCTGACCAAGGGGCCCGAGTACGAGACGATCTGGGCCCACGGGGCCGATTGCGGCATCGGCGACCTGGACGTCGTGGCCCAGCTCGACCGCATGGACGACGACCTCGGGCTCGACACGATCGAGATGGGGGCCACGATCGGCGTGGCCATGGAGGCGGGCATCATCCCCTTCGGCGACGGCCGGGCCGCGATTGACCTGCTCGCCGAGGTGGGGAAGCGCACGCCGCTGGGCCATCTGATCGCCTCGGGGGCCGCCGTGCTGGGCAAAGCATACGGCGTCGAGCGGGTGCCGGTCGTCAAGGGCCAGGCCCTGCCGGCCTACGATCCACGCTCGGTCAAGGGCATCGGCGTGACCTACGCCACCTCGACCATGGGGGCCGACCACACGGCCGGTTACGCCGTGGCCGCGAACGTCCTGGGCGTGGGCGGCAACGTCGATCCCCTAAGCCCCAAGGGCCAGGTGGAGCTCAGCAAGCAGCTCCAGATCGCCACGGCCGCGCTCGATTCGACCGGGCTGTGCCTGTTCGAGGCCTTCGCCATGCTCGACGATCCGACGGTGCTGGAGGGGATCTGCGAGGCGATCTCGGGGCTCACCGGCCGGGAGTTCACGGCCGACGATTACACGGAGATCGGCCGGAAGACGCTCTCGCGGGAGCGGAAGTTCAACGCCGCGGCCGGCTTCAACCCGGGCGACGACCGGCTGCCCGACTTTTTCAAGAAGGAGAAGCTCGCCCCGCACAACACCACGTTCGACGTGCCGGACGAGGAGCTGGACACGGTGTTTGATTTTGTCTCGTGAAGAAGCTGCTCGTGCGAAGCCGCGAGCGGCTTTCGGAGGGTTGTGCCACGTCGAGCATCCGGCATCCCATGCGCCCGGTCGTCCTTTTGACCGTCGTCTGCTGCGGTATCGCGCCGGTCTCGGTTCGCGGTGCGGAAGCCCCGCTTCCGGACCGGGCCGCCGAGGGCCTGCGCCGGGCCGTGAAGTTTTTCGCCGGCGAAGTGGCGGTCGAAGGGGGCTACGTCTGGCGGTACAGTGAGGACTTGAGCACGCGGGAAGGCGAAGGCCGGGCATCGGCCACCACCGTTTGGGTCCAGCCGCCCGGCACGCCCACGGTCGGCATGGCCCTGTTGCGGGCCTACGAGGCGACCGGCGAACCGTACTTGCTCGACGCGGCCCGCCGCGCGGGCGAGTGCCTTGCCCGGGGACAGCTCCGCTCGGGCGGGTGGACCTACCGGATCGAGTTCGACCCGGCGGCCAGGCGGCGCTACGCCTACCGGCTCGATGAGCCGTCGGACCGGTCCTCGCCGCGGAACACTAGCACACTCGACGACGACACCACGCAGGCCGCGCTGCGCCTGCTCGTGCGACTCGACAAGGCGCTTGAGTTCCGCGACCCGGTAATTCACGACGCGGCCGAGCAGGGGCTTTCTGCCCTACTGGGGGCGCAGTACCCGAACGGGGCGTGGCCACAGCGGTTCGAGGGGCCGCCGGACGCCGAGCAGTTTCCGGTCAAGAAGGCCGACTACCCGGCCGACTGGCCGCGGACCTTCCCGGGCAAGAGCTACGGCCATTGCTACACGCTGAACGACAACGCGATCGCCGACGCGATCGACGCGCTGTTTGAGGCCGGGCGCGTGTACGAGGACGAGCGGTACGTGAAGGCGGCCCGGCGGGGCGGTGATTTCCTCCTGCTGGCCCAGATGCCCGACCCCCAGCCGGCCTGGGCCCAGCAGTACGACGCTGCCATGCACCCGGTCTGGGCCCGAAAGTTCGAGCCCCCGGCGGTCACCGGCGGCGAGTCGCAGGGTGCGATGCGGGCCCTGTTGAGCGTCTACCGCCGGACCGGCGATCGGAAGTACCTCGAGCCGATCCCCCGGGCGATCGAGTACCTACGGCGCTCGCAGCTTCCTGACGGCCGCTTGGCCCGGTTCTACGAGGTTAGGACCAACCGGCCGCTCTACTTCACCACCGACTACGAACTCACTTACCAAGACGACGACCTGCCGACGCACTACGCCTTTAAGGTCGGCAGCGGCTTGGACCGGATCCAGCGGGAGTACGAGCGTCTGCTCGCAACCGACCCCGCGGAACTCTCGCCGACGCCTTCGTCCAAGCCCGAAAGGCCGAGGAAGCCGAGCGCGACTTCAATCGCTCGGGTCGAAGAAGTGCTGGCGGCGTTGGACGACCGCGGCGGGTGGGTGGAAGAAGGACGGCTGAAGTGCCACGGCTCGGACGACCCCACGCGGCGGATCATCGACTGCCGCACTTTCTGCCGCCACGTCGAGATACTCGGCAATTACCTGGCGGTCGTCTCGCAGTAGACCCTACGGCAGAACGCATTTGCCAAACAGACGTGCCATGCCCGAAGTTCAAGTCAAGCTTTACGCCACGTTTCGGCAGTATGCCGGCGATCGCGCGTCGGCCGCCGTGGAGATCGAGCCGGGCGAGTCGGTCGGAGAGGTGCTGGCGCGTCTCGGCGTGCCCACGGAGCAGGCGCGCCTGGTCTTCATCGACGCCAAGGCGGCTTCTCTCGATTCGCCGCTTCAGGGCGGCGAGCAGCTCGCGGTCTTCCCGGCCATCGCCGGGGGTTGAACGGTTCCGGCCCCGTGTTACAAACTCGTTGCGCCCTCTTCTTCGCCGCCGGATTAGAATGAGCTGCCGGCAGCGGGAACTTTCTGCGACCCCGACCGGTCTAACGAGTCGGGGAGGTCCGCGCCTCCGCTTTTCCCCGATACCGACCGAAAAAGACTCACCCGACACCAACCCGGCAAGGAGCAGAACCATGCGACGGCTTCTCATCCCGGTCTTGTCGATGGTCCTGGCGGCAGCGGCCGCTTCGTCGGCCCTGGCCCAGGCCGACGCCCAGCAGGCGTTCCAGGGGGCCAAGGCGGCCTACGCGGCCGAGAAGTTCACCGAGGCCCGGGACCTGGCCCGGCAGGCCTCGCAGACCGACCCCCGCAACCCGGAGGTCTTCCTGCTGTTGGGCAAGGCCCACTATCAGTTGGGGGAGCTGGACGAAGCGATCGCGGCCTGGCAGCAGACGCTCAAGCTCGCCCCGGAGGAGCCCTACGCGGCCAAGATGCTCGCCGTGCTGCGCGGCGAGGCGGCGGACATCGACACGCGGCTTGCGCTGATCGAGGCATTCATTGCCGCGCGGCTCTTCGACCCGGCCGTCCGGCAATGCCAGGACGTGCTGCGCGACGAGGCGCTCAGCGACGCCCAACGGGTGAAGGTCTGGACGTTCCAGATCGAGGTCGCCCTGGCCCAGAACCGGCCGGCCGACGCCTTACGCCTGATCGAGATCCTGCGGGTCCGCCAGCCGGACGAGGCCGACCCGGTGCAAACGGACCTGTTCGAGGGCCAGGGCAAGCTGCGCATCGGCGGCGAGTCGGCCGTCGAGGGACTGGCCATGCTCCGCAAGCTGGTGGCCGACCACCCCGACACCCCGGCCGCGGCCACGGCCCAGCTCGAAATCCTCAAGCACCAGCTCCGTCAGGGCGTTGACCCCACGCGCGCGGCCGCGCTGGCCGAGTGGCTCAAGCAGAGCCCCGACCACCCGTTGGTGGCCGATGCGCTGAAGGCCCTGCTCGACGCCTATCTCGCGGTCACGCTTCAAGGCCCCAAGCCGAAACCGGATGACGGACTGACCCAATGGGACGTCGACGCGCTGGCCGTGGCCAAGACGCTCTACGATCGGAGCGTTCGGGCCGACGACGCGAAGAAGCTCACCGACCAGTTGCTGGGGCATTTCGAGGAGCACTACGCCGCGGCCGGCGCGCACCGGGCGGCGGTGCAGGGCGCCGAAGGGCTGCTCGCGGCGTCGCTGCCCCGCGACAGCCGGCGCCCGGTGCTCGGCGCGTTGGCGAAGTACAAGACCGCCCTGACAATCAAATACTTGGACGAACAAGCCCGCACGGGGAAGCTCCCCTCGGCGGCGGCGCGGGGTGTGCTGCCCGCCCCGCTGGCCGAGGTGATCAAGCTTCTCGATACGATCGACACCGAGTACCCGGCACAGCCGGCGTGGGCCGAACAGGTGGCGCTGGCCGCCAAGGTCCGCAGCTACGCCCCGCTGGTGCCGTGGTCGCCGACCCCCGGCGGGCTCAAATCGCCCGATGCCTGGGCCTTCGACGTGGCCCTACCGGTGATCCAAGCCGGGGCCGATTCGGCTCAAGTCCAGGCCGCCGTGGACCTTGTGCAGGGGATCGTCGACGACTACGCCGGGCGCGAGGGCACGGCCGACCGCCGCCTGGCCGTCGAGCTGAGCACCGTGTTGGTCGGGGCACTTCCACCCGAGCACGGGGCGTATCTCCCGGTCCTGGCTCGGCACGGCGAGCTGTTGGCCGACCTGGCCCGGCGCCTGTTCGACGAGAACGTCGAGGCGGGCAACGCCGCTGCCAACGCCGAAGTCTCGGAGGTGCAAAAGCAGTACGTCGCCGTGCTGGTCGAGCTGGTCACGTGCGACGTGAAGCAGGCTCCGACCGCCCTGGTGAAGCTCAAAGAGCACGTGCTGCCCTGGACCGTGCAGGGACACTGGGACGTGGCCGAGCAGCTCTGCACGACCCTGGCCGAGGCCCTGCCCGCCGCCGAGAAGCGCCAAGCCGAGCTGGCAGTGGTCGATCTCTGGATCGAGCAGGTCGAGCGGGAGCACGTGCGCTTGGCGTCGATCGGGCTGAGTGTGCCCCGGGAGCTCGACCCGGTGTTGAAACGGGCCCTTCTGCGCTGCTACGCACTCCAGTCGGGCCTCGATCCGGAAGACCCGCAGTTGGCCGAGGTTCGCGCGTTCTGGGAGAAGATCGTGGCCCACTACGTGGCCTTGGAGTATTTCGACGTGGCCGAGGCCGCCATCAAGCTCAAGCCCGAGAAGGCCGAAGACGCCGTGCCCGCGGCCAACGAGTTCGCGGCGTTCCAGTTGGTCGCGCTGGCGGAGTCGCAGGCGCGGGCGGAGTTGGCGCGCACGCTCGCGAAGCAATACGGGGCGGCGGACAAGATCACTGCCGAGGGGGCCTTCAACGAGGTGGTGGCCGGGTGGACCGGTTTCATCGCCGACCGTCAGGATAGTCCGCTGGTCGAGCAGGCGGTCGAGCGTGTCTTCGGCATCGGGCGTCTGTTTGCCCAGCACCAAGCCCATGCCGAGGCGGCGAAGATCTACGGGCGTCTGGCCGAGTTCGGCGCGGGGATCAAGGTCCTGTCGCAAGCGCTTCCGAACCGTGCCAGCACGGTCGAGCGGGCTGCCGTGGCCGCCGCCGACGCCCTGGACGACGAGGCCCGCAAGGTCCTCGCGAAGCTCACCGCCGAGCGGACCGGCGACGAGCCGCCGCCCGAGAAGCTCAGCCAGCAGTACGCCGCCGCGGTGGCCGCCTACAAGGACTTCCTGGCGGCCCATCCGAAGAGCCCGCTTGCGGGCGGGGCGATCCAGCGGATCATGGCCGTGGCCATGGAGTACGCCCGGATCGACGCCTGGGACGTGGCCGAGGGGGTGTACGCCGACCTGCTGGCCTCGAACCTGGAAATCCGCCGGCCAGAGCGGCTGAAGTTCGCCCGGGGGCTCTGCCAACTCGGCCGGGCCATGCCGGACCACGCGCGGGAGGTACTCGAAACGCTCACCGCCGGGGGACTTCGTGGCACGAGCGGGGCGGCGGACGCCGATTTCCTGGCTGCGGTGACGCTCGACGACGCGGCGGTCGTCGGTTGGCGCTGGGGGGATTTGTCGGGTACGGGCGAAGGCACGGTTGGGGGGGACCGTGTTGCGGCGCCGGATAACGGTCGCCCTGGCACCGCTCCGGGCGGGGGGATGGGAGCGGGCAGCGGTGCCGGGCCGGCTGCGGGAGCAGTCGAAGGGGCCGAACCGGCTGAACCCCCGCCGGCAGCCACCGCGCCGGCAGACGTGCCGGAACGCCCGCGTCGCACGCCCGAGGCCCAGCGCGACCTGCAGCTTCTGGCCATGATCCGCCAGCAGGAGGCCAATCGCGCGGCCCAGGTGGCCCAGCTTCGCGAGGGCCAGACGTTCCACTACCGCTACTCCAGCGCAGCCAACCAGCCCATGCAGTTGGCCCAACAGGCGGAGCAGGCCCAGGGGCAGCAGGCGGCCCAGCAAACGATACAGCAGTCGGACCAGCAGATGCCGCAGGTCGGGCCGCCGGTCCTTTCCGAGGCCGAGCTGAAGCGTCAGCAGGAGGCGCTCGACGCGGCCTACGCCATCTTCCAGATGATTCGCACCGAGCACCCCAAGACGGTCACGGCCGAGCAGGCCCGGGGCGAGATCCTGGTGATGGTCACGCACTGGCGCGGGCTTGCCGAGTGGGAGCGGGCGGCCGGGCTAGCCGGGCGGTTCCTGGAGGACAACCCGACCGACCGCGAGCTGCCCAAGCTGCGCTTGGAGATCGCCCGGGACCGGCTGGCCTGGGCCTCGAAGCCGATCGAGCGCAAGGCCACCAAGCAGGAGATGCTCGCCGAGGTGACCGAGCGCTTTGACGCGGCCCGGGCCGAGCTGGGCCGGGTCGTGGCCGACTTCCCCGACGAGCGGGGCTTTCAGCAACAGGCCCAGTGGGAGATCGCCGGGAGCTGGCTCAAGCAGGCGCGGGTCGTTGGGGCGTTTAGCTCGACGTTGGCGCAAGGTCAGTACGTGCGGGCGGCTCGGGAGCTTCGCGGCGTGGCCCGGCGCTGGCCCGACCATCCGCAGCTCGGCAGCATCCCCGGGATGCTCTGGAACATCGCCGCCGAGCTGGAGGGTCGCGGGTTTTACGACGAGGCGATCGTGGTCTGGAACGAGCTTCGCAACTACGACCCGCTCGACGGGCATGCCCAGGAAGCCGCCACGAAGATCGCCCAGACCTATCACCTCCAGCTCAAGCGCCCGCTCAAGGCGGCGGAAGCCTACCAGGAGTTGAACTTCGCCCGGGGAGGTAACGACCAGGCGCTGCAGAACGCGATCTTCCAGATCGGCACGGAGCTGAAGGGCCAGGAGCGTTGGGTCGAGGCCCTGCACGTGCTGGAGACCTTCGTCGACAGCTTCCCCCGCCACGGCCAGGCCGGCCAGGCGTTGACCATGGTCGGGCAAATCCACCAGGCCAACGAGGCGTGGAAGGACGCCATCGCCGCCTATCGCCGCGTGATGGCCGAGTTCGAGGACGGGCAGTTCGTCCAGGAAGCCAAGTGGGCCATCGCCGAGTGTACGATCAACTTAAGCCAGTGGCGCGAGGCCATGGACGCCTACCGCGAGTACGTCAAGGCATATCCCCAGGACGGCAAGGTCGAGGAGGCCAACCGGCGGATCGAGGTCCTCAAGGACCTGGTCCGCTACCAGGGTTTGGTCGACGAGGAGGGTCAGCGCAAGGCGTTCGACGCCCAGTTCCAGATCGCCCGCATCGTGCTCGAGCAGCTCAGCAACCCGGTCAAGGCGACCATCGAGTACCGCAAGGTGGTCGACACCTGGCCCGATAGCCACCTGGCCGACGACGCGCTCTACGCCGTGGGCACCACGTTCTTGTCGCGCGGCGAGACGGAGAAGGCCCGCGAGGCCCTGCTCCAGGTGGGCGCGCGCTACCCGGCCAGCCCCCTGGCCGACGACGCGCTCTTCATGGTCGGCAAGTCGTTCGAGGGGGAGGCGGACAAGCTGGCTTCGCTGACGCGCGAGCAATCGTTGGAAGAGGCCCAGCAGATCGCCCAGCGCAAGGCATATCGAATGGCCCAGTCGGGCCGGCGCCAGCAGGAAGAGATACGCGGCGAGAAGATCGCCAGCCTCAAGGCGGCGGGCAAAGGCAAAGCGGCCGAAGTGGAAGAGGCGGCCAAGGCGGCTCAGTACGGCCAGTTCTCCGCGGCCAACACCATGCTCTTCGCCCAGCAGGCGTTCCAGGAGGTCGAGGCCCTGACGGCCGCCCAGCTTGCCGACCGCGAGGACAAGATCAACGCCGCGCTGCGCAAGGCCGTCGGCGCCTACGACGACGCCGCGAAAGTGGCCGGCGCCGACAAGGCCGACGAGGCCCTGCTGCAAATGGCCACGATCTACGACCAGCGGCTGAAGGACTCGAAGGCCGCCATGCAGACCTGGCTGGAAATCGTGCGCCAGTTCAGCGGCACGGCCGTGGCCGAGGACGCGAGCTGGCGGATCGCCCAGGTCTACGAGCGCGACGGCAAGTACGCCGAGGCCATCGAGGCATACAGCGCCTTCCTGCGGAACTACCGCCGCAGCCCCAAGGCCGGCCAGGCCCAGTTCGCCATCGCCGAGAACCACGAGCACCTGGGCCAGTGGGTCAACGCCATGGACGCCTACACCAACTACGTGAACAACTTCCCCGACGGCCCCCTGGTCGAAAAGGCCAAGGGGCAGATCAACTGGATCAAGACGTATCGGCTCTAGCGAGCAGACGTTTCGATACGGACCGAAGCCGCTTGCCGGTTTCGCACGACAGCACGAAACACAGCAACCACCGCTCTTGCGCAGGAGACCCGATCATGCGGATAGCCACGACCGTCGCGATGGCGAGCGTGTTGGGACTGGTCGTCCTCGGCCAACTCGCTCTCTCCCAGCAGCCGGAGGAACCCGCGGCGAAGGCCCCGGCTGCTGAAGCCGCTGCCGAACCCGCACCACCCCCTGCGAAAGCCGACGCCGAGGCGCCGAAGGAGCCCGCCCCCGCCGCGGAACCGAAGGCGGAGCCGCCCGGGGCTGAGGACCTCTTCACCCAGGGCCGCGACGCCCTGTTCCGCGGCGAGTACGACGAAGCGATCAAGCTGCTCGAGAAGGCCGTGGCCGCCGACGGCACCAAGACCGGCTACCGGCTGCACCTGGCCCGGGCCTATCGCTACGCCGGCCAGCCAAACAAGGCCGCCGAGCAGCTCGAAACCATCCTCAAGGCCGCGCCCGACCACGTCGAGGCCGGCCAGGACCTGGCCGAGGTCTATTCCCGCGCCGAAAAGTGGGAAGACGTCGTCCGCGTACTCAAACCCCTACTAAAGTACCGTCACGACTACCCGACCTACCACATGCTGGCCGAGGCCCAGTACCACCTGGACCAGTACGAAGACGCTCGCGAAAACTACGAAGAGGCCGTAAAGCTCAACCCCAAAAGCGCGACCGACCACTACCAGCTCGGCAACATCTATCTGTCGGACAACCGCTTCGCCCTGGCCGCCGAGTCATATCGGACCGCGCTCGGGCTGGGGCTCGACAGCCCCGTGCTCCGCTACAAGCTCGGCAGCGCCTACTTCAACCTGCGCAACTACTTCGGGCCGATCTCGCTGCGCACGGTTCCCTCGGGCGTGCCCGGCGAGCTGAGCGGGCAATGGTACCTGATCGAGCCGGTGCCCGGGCGCAAGGACGTGTTCCGCTGCGCCTCGGAGAACTCGGCCGTGTACCAGATCGCCCGGGCCCTGGCCGACGGCATCGAGGACCGGCCCGACATCCACGTGCTGCGGGCCACGATCTACCTGAACGCCCAGCGCTACCAACAGGCGGCCGAAATGTTCGCCGAGATCGGCCCCACTGTGCCCGAGGAAGACAAGGCCCTGTTCACCTACTACCACGCCCAGGCCGCCTTCGGCACCGGCGAGTACGACCGCTACCTGGAGCTTCTTAAGCAGGCCATCGAACTCGACCCCGACGCCTACCAGGCCACGCTGGTCGACGCTTTTCAGCGCGTGGCCGACCAGTACAACCAGTCGGGCGACCTGAAGAAGTACATCGAGTACCTGGCCAAGGCCGTAGGTGAAAGCCCCCAGACCGCGTCGCTGCACCTGAAGCTCGGCTATGCCTACGAAGAGGCCCGCGATTTTGACCGAGCCATGGCCCAGTGGCGCATGGTGCTGGACCTCGAGCCCGACCACCCCGAGCGCCTGAAGCTGCTGAACCTCATCGAAAAGTACCGCACCGGCGTGGCCCTGACCGTGCCGGCCACGGACGAGCCGGTTACCGAGGAGCCGGCCGGCGAGCCGCCGGCGGCGAACCAGCCGGAGGCGGGCCCGGGCGAACCGGAGCAATAGCGGGGGCCATGCGATGGGTTGCACACGGCCTCATGGCTGCGCCAACTTACCGAGCGTGTTCGCCGAGCCGCTGGTAGGCTGACAGGGCCTTCTCGTATTCCGCGAGCTCGTCCGGACGCAGCACGCCCCGGTTCCGATCAAGTTCCTCTTTCATTCGGCCGACAAGGTACTCAATCTCCTTGCGACGTGGGCGTGGCCGCTTGCCCGGGACCTCGACATGTACGGGACTGCTGTGGGCAAAGCGTACGCGTCCATCGAGGCGGTCCTCGAACACGCGCACGGCAATCCAGGTAGACTCCGCGACGTCAATTCGAGTGTCGATCGGGCTGTGGCAGCCGCCGCGCGGCGCCGGTCGGTTGGCGGCCGCGACGCGCTCGACCACGCGGCCGCCCACGACGATCTCGATGGGCTCGAGCGGCCGTGCTGCAATCGCCGTCCCGGTGATTCGATACTTGGCGGGATTGCTGCTCTCCTGCCGGATTGTTGCTCCCGGCGGGCGCCCGTCCACTTCGATCATCAGCATCGGCCCGGTGGTGACGAAGCTCCGCCCGGCCGCCAGCCCTTCCATCCACTTCTCATAGGTGAACCCGTCGGGCAGGTGGACGTAGACGCGGCCGAATCCCAGCGGCACCGGGTGGACCCCCGACGCGGTGCCTGCCGAGGGGCGCATCGAGAAACCGCAGTTCAGCAGGGCGTAGTAGGTCTGCAACCCGAAGTCGATCCAGCCCCGTTCGCTCAGCCCCCGCTCGTCCCGCTCCAGCTTCATGTAGTCGGGGACCGTGTCGATGGTCCACTGCCGGAAGCCGAACTCGGTTCGCCAGCAGTGGTTGTTGGCCAACTCGAACAGATCGACGCGGATGACCGGCACGAGCATCAGCGACCAGGGCCAGGAGTGCTTGTCGAGGTCGAGGATCGCCCCCTCCTCTCGGGCCCGCTCGGCAAACGGCCCGACCGGCGGCACTCCCATGGGAAAGGGAGTCTTGTGCCCCAGGGCAAACACCGCCCCCAACGTGTGACGCCGCTCGGCTACGCGAAAGATTTCGTATTCCGTATTGACCGGATAGATGACGTGGGTCGGGTCGACGTAGATCGGCTCCGGCTTCACGCCGGCACCGAACCCTTCCTTGCCGCCGGGCGGGGTATGGGAAGTAGTGACCCAGTAGGTCAGCGGCAAGCCCACGTTAAGGTCCTCGGCCAACAGCAGGTTCGGCAACTCCTCGACGCTCCGATGGACGTGCGTGTCTCCGGAGTACCAACCCCGCGCCGCCATGTCGATCCATCGTTTCAGATCGATCTTCACAGGACCCGCGCCGGGGGCGACTTGCACGGTTCTGTCCACCGGTAGGTACTCTTTGCCCCGTTCGATTCTCAGGGCCAGCTCGCCCGTTGGAGCGTCGATGAGGAACGGATGCGCCGACACGGTGGTGTGCTTCTCGACACACTGAGTAAACCGCTGCTTGTCGTAGGTGATTGCCGAGCCGTCGGGCGCGGCCGACCGGGCAAACAGCCATCGGCCGTCGGACGAACGCGCATAGACCCGCACCGGCAGCGCACGGCCGCTCTCGGCGTCGACCACGTCGCATCGCAGGGCAACGGTTTCGCCGGATGTCGCCATCCCGTCACCCACGCCAAGAGTCATGAATGCCAACGATGCCAGGACCGTCGATCGTCGAGTGTATACCATCGCTTGCCCTCCAAATCCCTTTGCTGCCGCAGGTGGCTTCTCATGGTGTGACATTGTACAATCCCGAGAGGCTGCATGGAATCGGCAGCAGGCGTCCCGAGTTTCGTGTGCCGCCATCCCGGTGCCGTTAGGCGGCACCCGCACACGGATCGGAGAAGCGCGGCCGTGGCGCCGCCGCCGACCATCTCGTTGCTCGCGAGCAGGAGAGGGAAACGTCATGACACCAAACACGCTCTTGTGTATGGCGGCAGTGGTTCTTGGAGCCGAGCCGGCGCTGACGGCCGTACCGGGAGTTCGCGTCACCAACGTAAGACGCGTCTTCCACAACGGCGAACACAACGCCTTCACCGACCTGTGCCGCTTTCAGGGGCGGTACTACCTGACCTTTCGTAGCTGTCCCGACGGACACGGCGTGTATCCGACGGCCTCGATCATCGTGCTGGCCAGCGGCGACGCTGCGGACTGGGAGCAGGTCCATCGCTTCCGTGTCGACAAACGCGATACCCGCGACCCGCACTTCCTGGTATTCAAAGACAAGCTGTTCGTCTACACGGGCACCTGGTACTGCGGCGACGCGGCGCCGAAGACGTACGAAATCAACCGGCACTTGGGATATGCCGCCTTCAGCACGGACGGCCGCCAATGGCACGGACCGATCATGCTCGAAGGCACCTACGGCCACTACGTTTGGCGGGCGGCGGTCCACGAAGGCAAAGTCTACCTTTGCGGACGGCGGAAGCGGGAATTCGTCGAGGCGCCGCGTTCGGAGCGCGAGCTGCTCGAATCCGTGATGCTGGAGAGTGACGACGGGCTGATCTTCCGAAAGCAGGCCCTGTTCCAGGAAACGTGGGGCGACGAAACGGCTTTCTTGTTCGATTCCGAAGGGCGGGTCGTGGCCGTTGCCCGCCGCGGCTCGCGCGCGGCGCAGCTCTGCCGGTCCGAGCCGCCCTACACCGATTGGGATCGCATCGAGCTGGACCGCTACATCGGCGGGCCGTTGCTGACGAGATGGGGCGACCGTTACGTCGTGGGCGGGAGAAAGACCCTCGGCGGCGGCGGCCCGAAGACCTCCCTTTGTTGGCTCGTCGACGACCGGCTCCACGAGTTTGCCGAGCTGCCTAGCGGCGGCGACAACTCCTACCCGGGCTTCGTGGAGCTGAGTCCAACTCGTGCCTTGGTTTCCTGGTACTCCAGCCACGAGCGCGGCGAGTCCGGCGGCACCATCACCGCCATCTATATGGCGGAGCTGGAGATGGCGGAGGCAGCGGACTCGGAGAAAAAGAAACGGAAACCCGCGGACACGCGGTCCCAATAACCGCCGCCCACCCGCGGAATCCTTGACGGCACCGGGCACCGCCGGTACATTCGGCGGTCGCGAAAAAGGGATTGAAGACCCGGCGGTCAGAATCGACAACGAGGCGAAAGCGGCGTCAGGGAACTCAGGTTGCCGAAGGGATCCCCTGTGCACTCACGCTGAGGGACGCAGCGGCAGATGGCCCAGATTCCTACGTTACTGATCGTCGAGCCGGCAGCCGCAAAGCGCCGAGCGGCCGGAATCGCGGCTCGGAAGGAGTCTCGGCTCGATCTGGAATCAGTCAAGGGCCAACTCGCCGAGGTTCGCCGGCACTGCCGGGACAGCCAATCCTCGTTGATGGAGGAGTACAAGAGTAACCTCGCGCAGTTCGCGGATGCCGCGTGGACCGTCGCCGCGGACGCCGCGCAGGCCGCGTCGTACGTCGAGCAGCTTGCCGGACGCACGGAGCTGGTCTCGATCAACAAGTCGAGCGTGGTGGTCAACGAGCTTCGGCCCCAGCTCGAAGCCGCGGGCCTCAAGACGTACGTCCGCTACTTCAAGGAGTTCGACCGGTTCGAGAGGCGGATCGAGGACTACTGGGACCTGCCGGGGCTTCACGAGAAAGGGCTGGTCGAATCGTTCGACGTTGCCCGGACGATCGAGAACCTCGGGGCGGACGAGGTGCGGGACTACGTCGCCGTGGTGGGGGTCAACGCGGTCTGTGCCGCCGACGGCTCGGTCTTCTTCCTTCAGCACATGGCGAACATCGCCAAGGACCTGCGCCAAGCCAAGAAGATCGTGCTGGTGGTCACCCCGGAGAAGGTCGTCCCGGACCGGGCGGCGGCCCTCTTGCAGACCAGGGCGATGGGGGTGTTCGGCCTGGAGAGCGTGCTACTGGACCTGGGACCGAAGGAGGTGGAGAAGTACGACTTCGAAGGGCTCCCCACGATTCCTTCCGATCGGGAGGTCCACGTGCTGATTCTGGACAACGGCCGGACCGAGATCTTCGCGGACCGGTATCGGGACCTTTTCTTGTGTATGGATTGTCGGGCGTGCGCCCGGCAGTGCCCGATCGGGCAGCATGTGGACACCGAGGGGATGATCTGGAGCCCCAAGAACTACCTGATGGGCTTTCTGCAGGGTTTGGCCGACTCCACCGAGGACTGTCTTCACTGCGGGCGCTGCGAGGTGGAATGCCCCGTCGACATAGACGTCCCCGGCTTGATCTGGAGGGCCCGCCTCGATCACTACGCAAAACACCCCAGGAGCTGGAAGAAGCAGATGCTCGACCGGCCCGAACGGCTGGCCAGGATGGGGTCGATGACGGCGCCGGTGTCCAACTGGGCGGGCCGCCTCGGCTTCTTCAGGCGGATTTTGGAGGCGGTCGCCGGCGTCCACCGAAAGGCCCCGCTGCCGGACTTCCACCGCCGCACGTTTGTGAAATGGATGGGCCGCCGTGAGTAAGCAAGTCGTCTACTTCGCCGGCTGCTACGCCAACTACTACGACCCGCGCATCGGCCGGGCCTTCGTCGAGGTCATGGAGGTCAACGGGTTCGAGGTGCTGGTGGCCGAGCCGAGGTGCTGCGGCATGCCGATGATGTCCAACGGCAACGTGAAAGGGGCGAAGGAGAGCTTCGATCGGGCCGTGCAGTCGCTGGCCCGGCTGGCCGCCGCGGGGCTGGACATCGTGACCACCTGCCCGAGCTGCAGTCTGATGCTGAAGAAGGAGGGGCCGTCGTTCTTCGACAGCGAGGAAGCCCGGTTCGTATCCGGCCGCGTTGCCAACGCCACGGAGTATCTGCTCCGGTTGTTGCGCGCCGGCAAGCTGGACACCCGGTTCCGCGAGACGCCGCTCAAGGTGCTGTACCACAACCCGTGCCATCTGAAGGTCCAGGGCGTGCGAAGGGAGCCGGTCGAGCTGCTGGAGTCGATCCCCGGGATTGCGGTGAGCAAGGCCGTGGACACCTGCTGCGGGATGGGCGGCTCTTTCGGCATGAAGGCGGCCCACTACGATCTGTCGGTGAGAATCGCCCGGAAGCTCTGGGGAGAGATCGACGAGGCGGACGTGGACGCCGTGGCCACGGAATGCGGCACCTGCATGTTGCAAATCGAGGCCCGGCAGGATACAAAAGAGGCTGTCCATCCGGTGGTGTTGCTCCGCGACGCCTACAAGAGGGCCTAACACGACGGGGGCTGGTCCATTTTTCGGCCAGTACGCGTTGTTATTGGGCAAAGCCGATGGCCGAAAAATGGACCTGCCCCCTTACCGGCCGAAGGGGGACAGTCCCATTTTCGCGTCGAAGAAGCGTGCAATCCAAGCGCAATGTCTTTCTCGCCGCGAAAACTGGGACAGTCCCCGGTGAACGGTTACCCCGGAGCGACGCGGCGTGTTTCGTCACGAGCGGTGAGGACTGAAATGAGCGAAACTAGGGAAGAACCGACGGGTGTCGAGAGACTGGCCAAGACCAGGACCTACGGCAAGTTCAGGTGCCACAATCCGAGCTGCATGGCGAGGATCGAGGTCGAGCCCGGCGCAACGCAGTGCAAGTGTCCCACGTGTGGCCTTCAGTGGCGGGTGTCCTGGATCGGCCCCAACTTCCCCCGGATCCGCGGGCCGGTCTGGGACGTCAACCAGAAGATCGCCCAGGAAGCCGCAGCCAAGAAGAAAGGGTAGCCCCATGGCCCTGAACCGCAAGATAGCTTACATCGATTTGACTTCAGGAACGATCAAGACCAGGCCGATCCCGCTCGATATTCGCCGCAAGTACCTCGGTGGCCGGGGACTGGACGCCTACCTGCTCTACAACCACACCGAGGCGGGCGTCGATCCGCTCGGCCCGGACAATGCCCTGTTGATCAGCGCCGGCATCCTGGGCGGAACGCTGGCTTCGGCCACCGCCAGGACGCACGTCTGTGCCAAGTCGCCGCTGACGGGCTTCTTCGGCAGCGCGAACATGGGTGGGTTCTTCGCCCCCGAATTGCGATGGGCCGGATTCGACCACTTGGTCATCAAGGGCAAGGCCGAAAAGCCCGTCTATCTCTGGATCCACGACGGCCGAATCGAGGTCCGGGACGCGGCCGCCCTCTGGGGCCTAACGGTCCACCAGACGCAACGGGCGATCCGCGCCGAGCTGGGCGACGAGGACGTCAAATGCGCGGTGATCGGCCCGGCCGGCGAGAACCTGGTCCGCTACGCCAACGTGATGACGGGCTTGAAGAACGCCGGCGGGCGCACGGGCATGGGGGCCGTGTTCGGCTCGAAGAACCTCAAGGCGGTCGCTGCCCGGGGCACCATGGACATCAACATCGCCCATCCCGCGAAAGCCATAGAGTACAACAAGCGGTTCATCGACCAGATCACCGGCGCCAAGGCGAACCAGACCCAGGGAATACTGGGGACTCCCTTCATCTGGGGCGCGACCAACTCCTGGGGCGGCCTGAGGGTCCGGAACTTCCAGACCAACCAGATGCTCTACGCCGACGACATCGAGCCGGAGCGGCTCGACGAGATCTGCACCGAGACCATGGGCCGCCATCACATGACCGGCTGCTTCGGCTGCCAGATACACTGCCGGGCCCAGTACAAGATCCCCTCCGGTCCCTTCGCCGGCGACTACGACGAAGGCCCCGAGTATACCTCCCAGGGCGCGTTCGGCGCCGAGCCCGAGTGCCGCAATGCCAACACCATCTTGACGTGCAACCACATGGTCAACATGTGGGGCATCGACAACCTGGAGATCGGTAGCCTCATCTCCTGGGCCATGGAGCTTTACGAAGAGGGAATCCTGACCGGCAAGGAGACCGACGGGTTGGAGCTGACGTTCGGCAACGACGAGGCCCTGATGGAGATGATCCGCCGGATCGCGTTCCGCGACGGCTGGCTCGGCGACACCTTGGCCGAAGGAGGGCTTCGGGCCGCCGAGAAGATCGGCCGGGGGGCGATCAAGTACCTGATCCACGTCAAGGGGCTGAGCAATCTCCACTCGGACGAGCGGGCCACGCCGGCGCTGGCCCTGGGCATCGCCACCGGCTCCCGGGGTTCCGATCACTTGAGGAGCCGGCCGGCCATCGACCTCTACCACCTGCCGGAGCCGGTGCTGCGCAAGATCTATGGGACCCCGGTGGCGTACGACGGCCCGTTGAGCTCCGAGCACACGGAATACGTGGGCAAGGCGTGGGAGGTCTTCTGGCAGGAGATGTGCTACATGGGCGTGGACTGCCTGGGGATTTGCAAGTACCACACCATGTTCCTGGGGGCGACGCTGCCGAACTTCGAGGACTGGCCCAAGGTCCTCTACTACAACACCGGGCTGGAGTTCACGCCCATGGACCTGTGGTACGTGGCCGAGCGGTGCTACAACCTCGAGCGGCTGTTCAACATCCGCGAGGGGCTCACCCGGGACCTCGACACGCTGGTGGACCGCTACTTCGACGAGCCGGCGCCCCAGGGGGCACCGGACGTCATCGGCTCGGTGATCGACCGCGAGAAGTTCAGCAAGATGATCGACGAGTACTACGAGCACCACGGCTGGGACTCCGACGGCGTTCCCCGGCCCGAGACGCTCGAGAGGCTCGGACTGGCCGGCGAGCCGTCCGGGGTGCTCTGATTCGACTTAGAGGAGTGTAAAATGGCCAAAGTGCTGACGGTAGATTTCGAGAAGTGCACCGGCTGCCGGCTGTGCGAGATCGTCTGTTCCGCGAAACACGAGGGGGTGTGCAATCCCGCCCGGAGCCGGCTCAAGATCGAGAAGTGGGAGTGGGAGGGCCTGTACATCCCGATGGTGTGCCAGCAGTGCGAGGACGCCCCCTGCAAAGCGGTCTGCCCGGTCAAGGCGATCTCCCGCGATGAGGAGCTGGGTCGGCTGGTGGTCGACTACGAGGTGTGTATCGGCTGCCGGGCGTGCGTGGCCGCCTGTCCCTTCGGCGCGATGGGCTTCGACGCGATCGGCAAGAAGGTGATCAAGTGCGACCTCTGCGACGGGGAGCCCGCCTGTGTGGCGTTCTGCGACGTCAAAGCGATCGACTACGTCGAGGGCCAACGGCTCGGGGTTTCCAAGAAGCGGGACGCGGCCAGGCGCATGTCCGATGCGCAGAAGATCGGCGCCACGCTTGCCGAAAGGGTGTAACGGTTTAAGAAGAGATCTCTTCCCGTTCCAGGAGTACGACGGCCTTCCAAGGCCGTCGCAGAACGAGCATTTCGACGGCCTTGGAAGGCCGTCGTACAAGAAACGCCGCGTTTCGCAGCGAGAAACGGAAGAGGCAAGAAAGGCCGAGGAGGGTGAACCGCGTGAGCGTCAAGGTGAGCCTGCACCGAACGCATCGACAGTTCACCGGCGGGCTCGAGACCGTCGAGGTCGAGGGTGAAACGGTTGGTGACTGCCTCGACCACCTGGCCAAGGAGTATCCGGGAATCGGCGAGGCACTGTTCGAGACGAAAGGGAAGCTCAAAACACACATCGAGGTATTCCTCAACCTTAAGAGCACGTATCCGCAAGAGTTGGCCGTGCCGGTCAAGGATGGAGACGAAATCCACGTGACCGTCATGGTGGCCGGCGGCTAACCCCCTGCCGATCACATCGTTAAGGGCGGCCGTTCTTCTTCCCTGTTCCCGCGTCACAAGGCCGGGACCGGAACCAGGACGCGACTAGGGAGTTGGAGAGTCCATGAAACAGAACGTCGACATCTTCCCCAGCGCCAGGATCCCGTACGGCACTTGGGGTAGCAGCTTCTTCCCCGCGTGGCAGACGTCGGCGCTGGCGGAGGTCAACCCGGGCCAGTTCGCCGGGGAGGCGATGAATCGAATCTTGGGGATCCGGAAAGTTCCCAAGAGCGAGCTGGACTACCTGATCATCGGCTCCACCGTCCCCTGGCACTACAAGTTCTGGAACGCACCGCTGGTGGCGGCCTGCCTCGGACACCGCATCCCCGGATTCCATATCGAGCAGGCGTGTGCCACCGGACTCCAGGCGGTCATCCTGGCCGGGGCGGAAGTCCAGACCGGGACAAACGGGGTGGTCGGCGTGCTGACGTTCGACCGGACCAGCGATTCGCCCGTCGGCGTGTTTCCCGAACGCCGGGCGTACCGGAGGACGATGGCCTTGAGCGACGTGTGGGACAACTTCGGCTTCGATCCGGCCACCGGCCGGGCGATGATCACCACGGCCGGCAACGCCGCTCGAAAGCACGGGCTGGACCGCCGTGAGGTGGAGGAGATCACGCTCTACCGCTACGAGCAGTATTTCGCGGCCAGGGCTTCCGGCTTCTTCGATCGCGTCCTCGTCCCGCTGGACGTGCTGAACGTGCAAGGCCGTTTTCTCGGCCGCATCGAGGACGACGTGGGCGTGCGTCAATTGACCTCAGACGGCTTGCGCCGGATGCGCGAGCTGGATACCTGCGTGACGGCGGGGACCCAGACGCACGCCTCCGACGGGATGGCCACCCTGTTGGTGACCACCCCTGAGAAAGCCCGGGAGCTCAGCCTTCGGCCCGAGGTGGTCATTCAGTTCGTGGCCAAGGCCGAGACGCGAACGCACCCGGCCCTGATGCCGGAGGCCGCCACCCTGGCGGTGCAGAAGCTGCTCGGACGCACCGGTTTCACGATGAAGGACGTGGCCGTGGCGAAGAGCCACAACCCGTTCGCCGTCAACGACGCCATTTTCGCCAAGCTGATGGACCACGACTGGCGCGAAGTCAACCGGACGGGCTGCTCGCTCGTGTGGGGACATCCGCAGGGACCGACGCTCACCAGATTGTTGATCGAAGGGCTGGAAGAGGCGGTCAATCTGGGAGGCGGGCTGGTGCTGGTGTTCGGCTGCGCCGCGGGAGACATGGGCATCGCAGCCCTCTTCCGAGTCACGGAAGGAGGTGGGCCGAAATGACTAGCTGGCTGAGACAGCCCACGCTCGAAACCCTGGGACTCGGTTCGGTATCCGACGTGTTTCGCAACGCAACGCTGCCCGTCGAGGCCGGCGAGCTGGTCGGCCGCGTGTTCGGGGGCCCTGAGGACCGCGGCTCACTTCTGATCTCCGGTGCCTACGGGATCGTGGGGGCCGGGAAGATGATGCAGCTCACCTCCCGGCTGGAGCC